>MDSV01062073.1_pt1 | contig 17702 bp, 18 predicted proteins | sample 810851 | NCBI WGS metagenome assembly MDSV01 (sample SAMN05326640, study PRJNA326480) | marine metagenome | isolation source: seawater | place: Atlantic Ocean: North East | collected 2012 | reverse complement strand
TTTTATAATTTTGGTTCTCGCTGAAATATTAGTTAGATATTCAGGATTTTCAAATTTACATACTTTAATGTATTTTTTAATACCGGTTTCGTTAATGCCAATTATATATTTTATATTATTTAGAAAAGTTGCATCGGAAAAATTGAATTATGAATAAAATTTCTACTTACTTAGTATCTGGTTTTCTTAAAACAATCTTTAATTTTCTTTTAGCTTTTATTTGTCTTGGTGTAATCTTAAGTTTATTCGAAGAAATTGAATTTTTTAAAAACTTAGATATTGGAATTGGTTTACCATTATTGATGACAATCATGTTTATCCCAAACTTGATGATTAAATTACTTCCATTCATAGTGTTTCTTAGTGCCATGTGGTATATCATTGCAATTAGATCTAATACAGATTTGTTATCATTAAAAGTTTTTGGATTTTCAAATTTAAAAATTATTTTTATTCTAGCTATAACTGCTTTTTTGTTTGGTATTTTTGTTTTGTTTTTTATAAATCCCCTTACCTCTACTATGGTAAAATATTATGAGGTTGTAAAAGCAAAATACTCGAAAGATATAGATCATTTAGTGTCAATAAATAAAAATGGAGTTTGGATAAAAGAAAATATAAATAATAAATTACATATAACTTCTGCCAAAAAAATTGAAGGTGATAACTTACACGATGTTACGATCTACATTATGAATAACGATAATGATCTTATAAGCAGAATAGAGAGTGAAAAGGTCAATATAATTTCAACAGAATGGGTAATGAAGTTTGCCTCTATTTATAATCAAGAAGAAAATGGTGTTCCTAAAATGCTGGAAAATTTCAGGCTAAAAAGCAATTATAACATAGAAAAATTAAGCTCCCTTTATAAGAATTTAGACACTATATCTTTTGTCGATTTGCTGACAAATTATAATTCTTTAATACAAAAAGGTTATACTAGACAAATTTTAAATGAAAAATTAAACACTTTTTACTCTTTACCTATTTATTTACTTTTAATGGTGGTTTTAGCATCCATCTTTACTATTGGATCTACTAATAGATTGCACAATGTGCATTATGTTTTTATAGCAATAATAATTTGCGTCATTGTTTACTACTTTAAAGATCTATCTATTGCTCTTGGACAAACAAATAGAATTTCAACAGATCTTGCAATTTGGATTCCTATCATTGCGATTTCTCTTTTCTGCTCAATCGGGATATTACAAATAAATGAAAAATAAATTTTTTTTAATTATATCTGTTTTAACTCTTTTTTTTTTAAAATTATCAATTTCTTATAGTGATGAACTAAATATTAAATCAACCTCAGTATCAGTTGATAAAAAAACTCAAATATTAATTTTAAAAGGAAACGTAAGTGTAGAAGATAAAAAAAATAATAAAATTTTTACAGAATTTGCTAAATATAATAAGGCAGAACAATTTTTAGAAACCGAGGGTGAAACAGAAATAATCACTTCAGAAGGTTTTAAGATTTCAGGAACAAACTTTACTTTGGATAATAAAAAAAGAATTATAAGCTCAGAATATCAAACTTTATTGCTTGATAAAGATGGAAATAAAATTAATGTAGGAATGTTTAACTATGTAATTGATAAAAATCTTTTTTTTTCTAAAGGAAATATAAATGTAGAGGACGTAAATAAAAATATTTATAATTTTTCAGAGATTTATATTGATGAAAAAAAGAAAAAAATTGTAGGGTCTGATGTAAGACTTTTTTTAAATCAAAAAGATTTAAAATTTAATGATAGCAACGAACCTAGAATATTTGCGAATAGCGTTAACATTTCAGGTGATTTGAGTAAAATGGATAAGGGAATTTTTACATTTTGCAAGAACCGAGGTGAAGACAAATGTCCTCCTTGGACTTTACAGTCCAAACTTATTGAACATAGTTCTTCAAAAAAAACTATTTACTATAAAAATGCTGTTTTAAAAGTCTATGATTTTCCAATTTTTTATTTCCCTACTTTATCTCACCCAGATCCAACTGTTAAAAGAAGATCTGGACTACTTGTTCCAAATTTAACTGATAATTCTAACACTGGATTAGCTGTAACGATTCCTTATTTTTGGGCTCTTGCCCCAGATAAAGATTTAACTTTTACATCAAAAATATATGGATCTGAAAATCCATTACTAATGGCTGAGTATAGGCAGGCTTTTAACAACGCAAATTTATTTGTAGATGCGAGTTATAATGAAGGATACAAAAAAAGAGGAAGCACAAAAACTTCTGGCTCAAGAAAACATATTTTTTTAGATTATAATAAAGTAATTAAAGACCAGGATAATATTAAAAGTAATATTGACTTAAAATTACAACATGTTTCAAATGATACTTATTTTAAAATACATGAAGTTAATACAGCTTTGGTAAGTGAAGATTTAAATATTTTAGAAAATACTCTATCGTATGATTATCAAGAAGAAGATCTATATTTTGCTAGTTCAGCAAGTGCGTTCCAAAATACAAAAATACAAGATAGAAAAAAATATGAGTATCTATTTCCTTATCTATTTTTTGAAAAAAATCTTTTTACTAGCGAGAAGTTCGGGTTACTTGATTATACTTCAAATTTAAGAGTAAGAAATTATGAAGTAAATAAACAAACTGAATTTTTTACCAACGATTTTCAATGGGAATCCAACACATGGATAAGTGATATCGGTATGGAAAATCAGATTTTAGGTTTATTAAAAACCGTAAATTATAACGCCAGTAATACGACAGAATATAAGAATGACGAGGAAAATAATGAGTTATCAGGTGTTGTGGGCTATTTGGCTAAATTAGGTTTTTATAAAAATGACTACACAAACAATTACGGACATTTTTTTACACCAAAAATGTTGCTTAGGTACGCTCCTGGACATATGAGAAGAACAGAAACAGGTAGACTAAAATATTCCAATATTTATAACTTAAATAAAAGCGATCAAATAGATGTAATAGAAAATGGAATGAGTGCAGCTATAGGATTTGAATATAAGAAGAATATTCTTAATGAAGCAGGTATAACCTCAGACGAAGTTGCATCTTTTTCAATTGGGCAAGTAATTAATGAAAATGAAAATGACGATATGGCTCCTCAAACATCATTAGATCAAAGATTTTCTGACGTAGTTGGAGAAGCAAGCTATAAAATAAAAGATAATGTTAATTTCAAGTATAACTTTGCAATAGATCAAAATTATAAAGAAATAAACTACAATGAAATTGGAGCAGATTTTACATATAAAAAATCTGATTTCAACATAAGTTACCTTCAAGAAAAAGACCATATTGGAAGCCAAGAGTATGTTCAGTCTGATTTTAATTATTTGATTAATGATTCAAATAAATTATCGTTTTCAACAAAACGAAATATATTAACTAGTTCTGCAGAATTTTATAATTTAAGTTATGAATATATTAACGACTGTTTAAAAGCTGGATTAGTATATAGAAGAGAATTTTATGCTGATAGAGACGTAGAGCCTGCTAACTCCTTAATGTTTAAAATTTCTATAGTACCTTTTGCAGTTTTAAATAGTCCTACAATAAGCAGATGAAAATAAAATTTTATTCCACACTACTTTTTATTTTATTATTTTTTTTTAATTCTGAAATTATTGAAGCAAATATTGAAAATAAGATAGTTGTTAAAGTTGGAAATGACATAATCACATCGATAGACGTAGAAAATGAAATTAGAACTATATTATTTCTAAGTGGAAAAAAATTAAGTCAAGAAGGTATAAATATGTCTAAAGATTTAGCAATAAAATCATTAATTAGAAAAAAAATAAAAAACTCTGAGATTAAAAAATACAAGCAAGAAGATTATAATAAGAAAATGTTACAAGATTATTTAGATAATATTGCTACCCAATTTGGAATAAATTCTATGAATTTAAAAAAATATCTTGGAAGAAACAATATAAGCTATGATGCATTAAGAGAAAACTATGAGGTTGAATTAAAATGGGAAAGGTTAATTTTTCAACTATATGGAAATAAAATGAATATTAATGTTGTAGATTTAGAAAATGAATTACAAAATTTATTAAATGAACAAAAACAAATTAAAGAATTTAAATTATCTGAAATTCAAATTGACTACAATCAAGAAAGTCAAAAAAAATTAAATGAAGCACTTTCGTCGATCAAAGAAATAGGATTTGGTAAAACTGCAAGAAAATTAAGTTCATCATCAACTTCACTTAATAATGGAAATTTGGGTTGGATTTCTGAGAATGTTTTATCTCCAGAATACTTAAATATTCTCAAAGATTTAAATAAAGGGGACATTTCTGATCCGTTAAAAGTAACAAATTCATTCATTATTTTGAAAATAGATGACTTAAAATTAACTAGTAATGATAAAATTAATGCCAAAGAATTAGAAAAAAAAATTATAAATCAAAAAAAATCTGAAAAAATGAATTTATATTCAAGATCTCATTTCTTAAATCTGGAAAATTCTATTATTATTGACTGGAAATGAAAAAAATTATTGCAATTACAGCCGGCGACCCCAAAAGTATTAATACAGAAATTATAGGTAAAACTTGGAAAATTTTGAAAAAAAAACATAGGAAGAAAATATTTATAATTGGTAATTTTAATTTAATTAAGAAACAACTAAAACAAAACAAAATTAATATTTTTCTAGAAAAGATAGTTCAATTAAAAGCAATTAATTCTTCGAATGTATTATATATTTTAGATGTTCCTCTAAACACAAACTATGTACTTAATTGTGTAAACTTAGCTGATAAACTTGCAAGAAAAAGAAAAATTCAAGGAATAATAACTTGTCCAATAAACAAGAAAAGAGTTTTAAAATCAAGGAACCCGGGACTTACTGAATACCTGGCAAAAAAAAATAAAATTTCAGGGTCTGAAGTAATGATGATTTTTAACAAGGAGTTATCAGTAGTTCCTATAACTACTCATTTAAAAATTAAAGATATTTCAAAAAAATTGAAAAAATCTTTAATTGAAAAAAAAATTAGAGTTTTAAATAATTTTTATCGTAAGAAACTTAAAAGAAAACCTAGAATTGCAGTTCTAGGATTAAATCCTCATAATGATGAATTGAAGAGAGATTCTGAAGAAGTTAGTATAATAATCCCTGCCATTCATAAGCTAAAAAAGATAAATAAAAATATTATAGGACCTGTACCAGCTGATACAGTTTTTACTAATAAAAATAAATTTAGATACGATACAATAGTAGGTATGTATCATGATCAAGTTTTAGCTCCTTTTAAAGCTATTTATAATTTTAATGCGATTAATGTAACCTTGGGACTTAATTATTTTAGAGTATCACCAGATCACGGAGTTGCAGAAGATATTGCAAATTTACGAAAAGCCAATCCTTTAAGTCTACTAAGATGTGTTGAATTCTTTGATCTCTAGATCATGAAAAAATTCAAAAAATCATTAGGTCAAAATTTTTTAATAGATAAAAATATTATAGACAAAATTACATCTCTTGATGTAATTAAAAATAAAAATATTTTTGAAATAGGTCCTGGGGATGGAAGTTTAACAAACTATATTATTAACAAAAAACCAAAAAATATTATCCTGGTTGAAAAAGATCTAAGATTATTTGAATTTCTTAAAAATAAATATTTTTCAAATAAGATTATTAAAATTTTTAATGATGATATCTTAAATTTTGATATAGAAAAAAAAATTTGTTCTAATACAATAATATTTGGAAACTTACCTTATAATATATCTTCTCAAATTTTAGTAAACTTAATAAGATTTAAAAAATGGCCGCCAAATTACCAAAAATTAATTCTAATGTTTCAAAAAGAAGTAGCTGATAAAATTGTAGCAAAAGTAAATACAAAAAATTATGGTAGACTTTCGATTATAACAAATTGGAGATTAAAGGTTGTTAAAAGAATAAATATTTCAAAAACTTGCTTTTATCCTGTCCCTAAAGTTGATTCTAGTGTTTTAGTTTTTGAACCAATAGAAAATAAATCCATAGTAATAAAAGATATTAAAAATTTAGAAAAAATCACTCATTATTTTTTTTCTGGCAAGAGGAAAATGATAAACAAAGCTTTTTCAAAAATTTTTAAAAATTATAAATCTATATCTAGCGAATTAAAAATAGACTTGTCTTTCAGGCCTAGTCAACTTAAAGAGAATGATTATTATAAAATTGTAGAGTACTTCGAGGCAAAAAAATAGTTTAATTAATATTTATTTTTTTTTGTTTATTCAAATGAATAATTTTTTCTATTTGTGAAAAACAAAGTTCTAAATTATCATTTATAAGAACATAATCATAATCATGCCAATGAGTAATATCATTATCAAAAGATTTAAGTCTATTTTCAACTACATCATTTTTATCTTGATTTCTTTGTATCAATCTTTTTTTTAATTCTTTTTTATCTGGAGGCAATATAAAAATTTTTATTAAATTTAGTTCGGGATAGCTAGATAATTGTTGCGTACCTTGCCAGTCTATATCGAATAAAATATCATACTTTTGATTTATTAAAGTTTTAACCGATTCAACTGAAGTACCATAATAATTATCAAAAATTTTAGCGTGTTCATAAAATTGTTTTTTTTTTATTAAATCTTTAAATTTTTCTTCGTTAACGAAAAAATAATCTATGCCCTCTATTTCGTTTGGCCTTGGTTTTCTAGTAGTGTGTGAAACTGAGATTTTAAAATTTGGAAATTTTTGTTGAATTTTTTTTGATATTGTGGTTTTGCCCGCACCTGAGGGAGATGAAAGTATGAGCATAATACTATCATCGCTATTTTTCATTTAAATCTTTTTAAACCTATTTTTAATCTATTGAGCAGATTTACTCTCGATAAATTTAATCGCATCTCCAACAGTTAAGATTTTTTCGGCTTCACTATCTGAAATTTCTGATCCAAATTCTTCTTCGAATGCCATTACTAATTCAACTGTATCTAAACTATCAGCGCCAAGGTCATCAATAAAACTAGCCTCATCTTTAACCTTTTCTTCTTCAACGCCCAAGTGGTCTGCTACTATTTTTTTTACTTTTCCGCTTATATCTTTTGACATTTAAATCCTATTTTTAAGTGTTTGATTATTTTTGTTATTAAATTATTCATAAGGATTGTCAAGACATATACATACCGCCGTTAACATGAATGGTCTCACCGGTTATATAATTTGACATTTCAGAGGCTAAAAAAGCTGCACAATTCGATACATCCTCCCCATTTCCAAGATCACCTGAGGGTATTTTAGATATTAATATTTTTTTAAAATCCTCATTAATATTATTCGTCATTTCGGTTTTTATAAAACCCGGAGAAATGCAGTTTACGTTAATTCCTTTTTTGGCATACTCCAAAGCTAAACTTTTTGAAAATCCAATTATACCAGCTTTTGATGCTGCATAGTTAGCTTGACCTAAATTGCCAGTGTGTCCGACTATCGAGGTAATGTTTATAATCTTACCTTTTTTATTTTTAAGCATTTTTTTTATTCCATACTTACACATCAAGAAAGTTGCAGTTAAATTTATATCTATCACTCTTTTCCATTGATCTTCTGACATTCTTAAGGATAAATTATCTACATTTACACCTGCATTATTAATTATGACATCTAAACCGTCTAAATTTTCGTAACATTTGTTTACAAAGTCCTCTATCTTGCTATGCTCTTCAAGTTTAAATTGTAATGTTTTTATTTTTGAAAATTGATTATTTAGACTCTTTAATTTTTCCAAATTAGTACCACTTGCTAAAATGTTAGCCCCAAGATCATCAAATTTTTTTACTAAATCCTTGCCTATTCCTCCTGAGGCACCTGTTATAAGAATTTTTTTATTTTTTAAATTCATTTAATAATTTATTGTATCATATTCTTTATATCATCAATAGAATTAATACTTAAAGATTTTGTATCTTTATTTATTCTTTTAACCAAACCAGATAAAACTTTTCCAGGTCCAATTTCAATAAATTCTCTTACATCATTTTTTAACATATATAAAATACTCTCTCTCCATCTAACTTTTGAGTATATTTGCTCTATTAATAAATTTTTTATTGTTTCCGGATTAGACTCTGGAGTCGAATTTACATTAGTTACTATTTCTTTATGAGGTTTTTGAAATTTAGTGCTATTAATCTTAGGACTCATAACTTCAGAAGCTTTTTTCATTAAAGAGCAATGAAATGGCGCGCTGACAGGTAGCAGAATACACTTTTTTTTTATTGCTTTAAAATTTTCTTTTAATTTTTCAATTGTTTTTGTTGTACCGCTCACAATAACTTGACCATCTGCATTATCGTTAGCTATTTCACAAACGTCTTCGGAACTTTTTGATTTGATAATTAAATCATTTATTTCTTTTATGTCTGATCCTAAAACAGCTAACATTGAACCTTGGCCGATAGGAACAGCTTCCTGCATTGCTTTACCTCTTTCATGTAAAAGATATAGTGCGTCTTCAAATGATAAAGAATTAGAGCAAACCAAAGCGCTGTATTCTCCTAAAGAATGACCTGCAAAAAATTTAATATCTTTTAGATCGTAATTAAATTCTTTGGTAAGAACATTAAATATTGCATAACTAACAGTAAGTATAGCCGGCTGGGTATTTTGGGTTAGTTTTAATTCACTGTCTGGCCCCTCTTTTATAATTTTTGAAATTTTAAATTTTAACGTTTCATCAGCTTTTGAAAAGATTTCTTTAACAATACTAAAATTCTTATAAAAATCAGAACCCATTCCTACAACTTGAGAACCTTGGCCTGGGAATAATAAAGCTTTCATTTATCTATAATATTATTACTATTGAAATGAATTATTTATAATAGTATAAAACCGATCTTTATATAAATAAATAAATTAATTAACAGGAAATGAACTTTTACGAACATACTTTAGTAGCAAAACAAGACCTTTCTACAACTGAAGTAGAAAACATTGAGAATAAGTATAACGATATTATTAATTCTTCTTCAGGTAAGGTTATTAAGATTGAGAAATGGGGCCTTTTAAATTTTGCTAAAAAAATTAGGAATTACAATAAGGGCTTTTATATCCATTATAAATTTGAAGGTGGTCCCGAAACACTTAATGAAATTAAAAAAAATATTTTAATTGATAATTCGGTATTAAGGCATTTAACAATTAAATACAAAAAACTTGATTTAGAAAAAGAATATTTTAGTAAGGAAAATAAAGATAATGAAAAGAAAAAATAAAAAATTTACTAGATCACAAAACCCTTTAAATAAATTAAGTTTATTTCAAAAATCAGATTCTAAATTTAATAAAAAATGCCCTCTATCAGTTAAGAATGCCCCTGTAATTGATTATAAAAATATTAAATTACTCAAACGATATATTTCAGACACAGACAAGATTTTGCCATCAAGAATTACGTCTGTTTCCCTAGGTAAACAAAAAAAATTGACTAACGAAATCAAAAAAGCAAAAATTTTAGGACTGTTGTAAATGGAAGTAATTCTCTTAGAAAATATAATTAAGCTTGGAAAAATAGGTGACCAGGTAAAAGTTAAAAATGGTTACGGTAGAAATTATCTTTTAAGAAATGGTAAAGCCTTAAGAGCAAATAAAGAAAATATTGATTTAGTAAATAAAAAAAAAGATGAATTAAATAAGAAGAACAATGAGCAAAAAAAACAATTTAAGGAAAGAGCACTTAAGATAAATAATAAAATATTAAAATTCAGTAAAGAAGCTAAAGATAACGGTGAACTTTTTGGCTCGATTAAGCCTAAAGAAATATCTAGTGCATTCTTAGATCAAATTAAAACTGAAATTAACCCATCTGAAATAACTCTTAAACAATCCATAGATAAAGTTGGAAAATATAAAGTTGAGATAAATTTACACGCTGAGGTAAATGCAACCGTAACTATCCTAGTAGAAAAATCAAAAACAAACTAATTTTTTAAATTATTATTTTTCCACAGGTTGAAAAAAACGTGTGTAACTTTTAAGTTTATATACAAAATACTTTTAAATATAAATTGTTTGTGGAAAAAGTAAAAATCAACATTAGTAGACAGGAAGAAAAAAAATTACCTTCAAATCTTGAGGCTGAACAAGCTCTTATAGGTTCAGTTTTAGTTAATAACGACATAATTGATGAAATATCGAATATCGTAAATTCCTCAAAGTTTTTTGATCCTATTCATAGGAAAATTTTTGAAGTAATTGAAAGTCTTAATAACAAAGGAATGATTGCAAATCCAATTACTTTAAAAAATTTTTTTGAAAATGAATCCGGTTTATCTGAAGTCGGAGGAGTAGATTATTTAATAAAACTTACTAGATTTTCTTCTTCAGTAAGACAAGCTATAGACTACGCAAAAGTTGTTCACGAAATGTATATTAAAAGAGAGCTTATAAATATTTCAGAACATATATCTGAGGACTCCCAAAATAAAGAGTTGGAAAAAACTGGAGAAAATATAATTGAAGATGCTGAGCAGTCTTTATTTCAATTAGCTGAAAGAGGAAATTTTTCACAATCCTATATGAAATTTAATCAAGCCTTAGATCAAACTATTGAGATGGCAACTATGGCTATGAAGAGTGATACAGGAATAGTTGGTGTTCCAACAGGGCTAACTGATCTAGATGCTAAACTTGGAGGGATGCATAAATCAGATCTTATAATTATAGCAGGAAGACCATCTATGGGTAAAACAGCATTAGCCACTAATATTTCTTATTATGCTGCAAAACATATACAAGAAAGTAATGAAAAAGGTTCCATAGCTTTTTTTTCTTTAGAGATGTCTTCAGAGCAGCTTTCTACTCGTATCTTATCAGAAACAGCTAGAATTTCATCTCATGAGATAAGAACTGGTAAAGCTACTGAAGAAACTTTAAATAAATATATTGAAACTTCAAGAGATATATATGAGCTGCCTCTTTATATCGACGAAACTCCAGCAATAGCTGTATCAACATTAAGTAATAGGGCAAGACGAATTAAAAGGCTTTTTGGTCTTAATTTAATTGTTGTTGATTATATTCAGTTAATGAAAACAAATTCAAATAAAATGGATGGAAGAGTGCAAGAAATATCAGAAATTACTCAAGGCTTAAAAGCTTTAGCTAAAGAGCTTAATGTGCCAGTTGTGGCATTATCTCAATTATCTAGAGCAGTTGAACAGAGAGATGATAAAAAACCTCAGCTTTCAGATTTAAGGGAGTCCGGATCTATAGAGCAAGATGCCGACGTAGTAGTTTTTGTTTATAGAGAACAGTATTACCTCGAAAAAAAAATGCCTAAAGAAGGATCAATAGAACATGCTGAATGGCAATCAAAAATGAATGATATTCACGGTCAAGCTGAATTAATAATTGGTAAACATAGACATGGTTCAACAGGAATTGTGCACGTTGAATTTGAAGGAATGTACACAAAATTCAAAGATTTAAAGAAAAATTAACTCTTTAGTTATTTAAAATTTAAGATATATCTGAATAGTAATCATGTTTGCGTACATTTATAAAAAACTTGTAATAGATTTTCCCAAAATAACATTAGCTATAATTTTTCTCTTATTATCATATTCTTTATATTTTGCTAAAGATTTTAACCTAGATGCCTCTTCAGATGCATTATTATTAGAAGGAGATGAAGACCTTAGTTACTTGAGAGAAATAAATGAAAGATACGGATCCAAAGACTTTTTAGTTTTAACCTATTCACCTCTAGGTAGTTTTGAGGATGATGAGACAATCATTAATCTTCAATTACTTAAATCAAAAATAGAAAAGCTATCATGGGTAGAGAGCGTTATTACAGTAATAGATGTGCCTTTGCTTAAAAGCACAGATGAGCCTTTGATGGAAAGGTTAAAAAATTATAAAACTTTAGTGCATCCAGAAATTGATAAAAAAAGAGGCTTTGAAGAAATATTAAATAGCCCAATTTATCAAGACTATGTAATTAGCAAAGATGGAAAAACCTCTGGAATTGTGGTTTATCTAAAGCAGGATAAACGACTAAAAGATTATATTAAAATTAAAAATGATTTCTATAATCAATCTATAAGTTCAACTTTAAGCAAAATCGATAAAAAAAAATATTCATCTTTTATAAAAGAATATGAGGAATATAAGAATCTATACAATCAAAGAAACCATCAAAACATAAATGAAATCAGAGACATAATAAGTAAACATAGTAGAAATGCAACTATTCATTTAGGAGGTATACCTATGATTGCTGATGATATGATGACTTATATAAAAAATGATATCGTAATTTTTGGTATTGGAGTTTTTGTTTTTATAATAATCACTCTCTGGCTTATATTTAGAAATATTAAATGGGTTATAATGCCTTTATTAGGTTGCGCTACTTCAGTAATAATTATGGTTGGATTACTGGGTTTCTTAGGTTGGAAGGTAACAGTTATATCCTCTAATTTTATTGCCTTGATGTTAATTCTTAACATGGCCATGAATATTCACGTTACAGTGAGATTTCTACAATTAAAAAAAGAGTTTCCAGATTTACCAACAAAAGAAATAGTTTTTAATGCAGCCAATAAAATGTTTATGCCTATTTTGTATACAGTTTTAACAACAATTTGTGCATTTTTATCTCTATTATTCAGTGGAATAAAACCAATTATTGATTTTGGATGGATGATGACTCTTGGTTTGACGGTTTCAATAATTGTAACATTTTCTCTACTACCTGCTCTATTAAGTATTTTTACACAAAATGAGAATATTGAAGTAAGCGACTCACAAAAATCTATTATTACTAATGCACTTGGTAATTTTTCTAAAAATAATACTAAATTTATTTTTGGATTCACAATTTTGGTTTTTGTCATGAGTGTTTATGGTATTTCTAAATTACAAGTTGAGAATAGCTTTATAAATTATTTTGATGAAAGTACTGAAATTTATAAAGGAATGAAAAAAATCGATGATGAGCTTGGCGGAACTACGACTTTAGATCTTATTTTAAAGTTTCCTACACAAAAGAAATCAAAAAATACAGAAGAAGATGAATTTTCTGAGTGGGAAGAGGAAGAGGAAAATAATGAAGATAAATCAAAATATTGGTTCACAAGAAATAAAATTGACAAAATCATAAAAGCACATGAATATTTAGACTCTCTTCCTGAAATAGGAAAAGTTTTATCTTTTGGATCAATTATTAAAGTCGCTGAAGATTTAAATAAAAAACAATTACAAAGTTTAGAAATTGCAGTTTTATATAGTAAAATTCCTGAAGAAATCAAAAAAGAAATTATAAGTCCTTATATATCTGTAGAAAATGATGAGGCAAGAATTTCTGCTAGAATAAAGGATTCTTTGGAAGATTTGCGACGTAATGATTTAATTAAAAAAATAAACTTAGAACTTAATGCTAAAGTTGGAATAGAAAAAGATGAGTTTAAATTAGCGGGAGTTGTTATTTTGTTCAATAATCTTCTTCAAAGTTTATTTAAATCACAAATACTTACCCTGGGAGTAGTTATGCTTGGAATTTCTTTTATGTTTTTTATTTTATTTAGAAATATCACCGTTTCAATAATTGGTGTAGTCCCAAACTTTATTGCAGCTTTTTTTATTTTAGGAATTATTGGAATTTTAGAAATCCCTTTAGATATGATGACGATAACAATAGCAGCGATCACTATTGGTATAGCTGTTGATAATAGCATTCATTATATTTACAGATTTAAAGAAGAATTTAGTAAAATTAAAAATTATAATTTAACTATAGATCGTTGTCATAGTACTGTTGGCATAGCAATTTTAAATACATCTATAACAATAGTTTTTGGATTTTCTATTTTAGTTTTATCAAATTTTATACCAACAATATATTTTGGAGTGTTTACCGGAATAGCAATGTTATTAGCTCTAATTTCTGTATTAACTTTGCTGCCAAAATTAATTTTAGTTTTTAAACCTTTTGGTATTGAAAGTTAATTTTAAAATATGTTTGAAAATTTAATCGATTTTTTTAAAAACTTGAATTTATTTGACCTATTTTTTACTATCATTATGATTTATTCAATTGTTCAATGTTTCATAAAAGGATTTTCATTGAGTTTTTTATCTTTTATGAAATGGGTTTTGTCATTAATTATTACGATAATTATTGTTCCAAAATTACAACCTTGGGTAAGAGAATATATAAACTCAGAATTCATTAACTCTGTTGGATTAGGAATTGCGGTATTTATATTTTCTTTGTTTATAATTGTTGTTATTGGAAGATCTTTAAATAGAGCGGTTACTTGGACTGGATTAGGCTCTATAGATAAGTCTTTTGGTCTAATTTTTGGAGTATTTAAGGGGTATGTAGTAACAGTTTGTTTATTTTCTATTTTAAATTGGTTTTATCCTTATCAAAATTGGGGTATATCAGCTGAAGAGGCTTTTACTTTTAATGCTGTCAAAAAAGGAAGTGAAGTTTTAGTAGAAGAATTCCCAGGTAGTGAAGATTTTATAGATACAAAAGAAAAAATTGAAAAAATTTAAATCAGATAAATTAAGAGAAGAATGTGGAATATTTGGTATTTCATCTGCAGAAGACGCTTCGGCAGTTGTTGCTCTGGGATTGCATGCTTTACAACATCGTGGGCAAGAGGGATGTGGAATAGTTTCTTATGACGGTAAAAATTATCATTCTGAGAAAAGACAAGGATTAGTCGGTGATCATTTCACAAAAAGTAATGTTATAAAAAAATTACCAGGAAATTTTGCTATAGGTCATAATCGATATTCTACTACAGGTGAAACCTCCTTAAGAAATATTCAGCCGTTTTTCGCAGATTTACACGGAGGTGGTTTAAGTATTGCTCATAATGGAAATCTAACAAATGCGATAACTCTAAGGGATGAACTGGTTAGAAACGGTGCAATTTTTAGAACCACTAGTGATACAGAGACGATTGTTCAACTGATTGCTAAATCAAAAAGAACAAAAATTATAGATAAAATTATTGATTCATTATTTCAAATTCAAGGTGCTTACGCTTTGATAATAATGACTAATAAAAAATTAATAGGCATAAGAGATCCTATGGGAATAAGACCTTTAGTAATTGGTAAAATAAAAAATTCTTATATTTTTGCATCAGAAACATGTGCTTTAGATATTGTTGGTGCAAAATTTATTAGAGAAGTAGAAAATGGAGAAATTGTCACAATAGAGAATGATAAGCTTACTAGTATTAAACCGTTTCCAAAACAAAAGCAAAGACCATGCGTTTTTGAATACATTTATTTTGCAAGACCGGATAGTATCATTAATGGTCGATGCGCTTATGAATATAGGAAAAAATTAGGTGAAGAACTAGCAAAAGAAACTGATATAAACTCAGATTTTGTTGTGCCTGTTCCAGACTCAGGAGTGCCGGCTGCTTTAGGTTATGCTCAATATACTAAAAAAAAATTTGAGTTAGGACTAATCAGAAATCACTATGTCGGTAGGACTTTCATAGAACCTACACAAAATATTAGGAGTCTAGGCGTAAAATTAAAATTAAGTGCAACAAAATCTATGATAAAGAATAAATCAATAATTCTTATCGATGATTCTTTAGTAAGAGGGACTACCTGTTATAAGATTACTAGAATGCTTTATGAAGCCGGAGCAAAAGAAGTTCATGTAAGAATAGCTTGTCCAGAGATTTTATTTCCAGACTTTTATGGAGTAGATATGCCTACTAAAGAGGAATTACTTGCTCACAATAAAAATAATGACGAAATGTGTAATTATATAAATGCTAAATCTCTGAAGTTTTTAAGTTTAGAGGGTCTTTACAAAGCTTTAGGTTGTGAAAAAAGAAATAAAGAATATCCTCAGTTCAGTGATCATTATTTCACTGGAGATTATCCTATAAAACCTTCTGATTTACTTGGCAAAGGAAAGGTAACACAATTATCTTTATTAAGTAATAAATCAAATAATTAATTATATTTTCTTAACCTGAAACTTCCATCAAAGAAATAAATAGATCCTTTAGAAACCACTGGAATACTAGAAATTTTTGATTTTAAAATTCTATCTTTAGAGTAAATTTTTCCATCAAAATAATTGAATAGAAGAACATGTCCATTGTTTGTTATTACTATAATTTTAGAGTTTGCAATAATAATGTTGGTAGCGGCACCAATTTTTTTCATAGTTTTTTCTAACTTTTTTTCTTTATCAACTTGCTTATATAAATTTTGAGACCAAACAGTCTCGCCAGATAAAAGGTCAATACACATTAAATAATGATCACTTGTGATTAGAAATAAATAATTTTGAGTCAATATAGGCTTTGTTTTACTAACGATAAAACGTTCCCAAACTTTGAAGCCAGTAGCTGTATTAAATAAAGATATAGATTTATTAGTAGATAACATTAAATTATTTTCTTTAATAATTATTGGTAGACTACTAAATAAATCTGTTTCTGTGCTTGGAGTTAATTTTTTTAAATATAAAATCCAATTTACTTTCTTTGTTAAATAATTTACTGAATAAAGCTCTCCACTTGTATTAACAAAAAGTATATTTTTATTTATTTCGTCAACAGCTATATTATTAATAAAATTTGTCTTTAAATTAGTCATTTGAGTCTGATATTCCCAATTTTTAGCTCCAGTATTTAATTGAATTGAAAATAATGTATTATCTTGATTAGAAATAATTAATTGATTATCCACTATTTGAGCATTTGATCTGAATGGTATTCCATAGTTTTTGGCCCATTTTAATTTGTTTGAATTTATATCTATAGAATACATATAACCAAGATTATCACTAGCGTATATAACACCGTCTTGAACAGTTAAGTATATTGTTTTTTTATATCTTTTGTATTTATTTTTATAGAAATTAAATTCATAGATTTTTTTTTTTTGATCGATTGAATAAACATAAATATTTCCTCTTTGATCGTACGAAATTATATGATCTTCATAAATAAGAGGTGTTAAAGAATCGTTTAATGCTTAAAAACTATTTTTAGGAAATTTTGCAAGTTTTGAACTTTTAAAAGCTAATTTTCTTTTATTAGTATAAAAGTAATTAGATAAATTATTTTGACCATTAAAATAGATTTTCGTCCAATTTCGGTTTTCTACCTCAGGATCAATTGAAATTTTAATTGAAGGTTGAATAACCTCTCCTTTTTCAATTTTGTATGGATCTAAAAATGCTTCTTTAAGATTTTTTATATTCAAATTTTTATTAAGTTTGCCAATATCTTTTTTGGAGTTACTTAATACTGACTCAGCCTCAAGAGATTGATCTCTCCAAATGCCTGTCTTATTATCAAATGAACAATTTTGAATAAATATAATCAAAAATAAAAGTTTTACTATTTTTTTCATTTTATTCTAATTCTATTAATTTAAAATATTCTTCAGATTTTAATTTATCTCCTTTACTTAAAAAAAAATTAGCTAACAGCTCTAATGCTGTATTTTTCCAAACAGAGTTTTTATTTATGATTGGATTTAAGATTTCTAATATCTTTTGTTCATCTTCATAATCCATTAAGAAAAGAGCCTTTTTAATTTTAATAAGATTAATTTCTTCCTCATCTAAATCTTTTATTGATATAATTTTATCAAATAATGAATCAATTTCATTTTTATTACTTATTAAATTTAAATCTAAAATTAAATATAAGGACAAAGGAGAGTAGA
>MDSV01232604.1_pt1 | contig 17703 bp, 15 predicted proteins | sample 810851 | NCBI WGS metagenome assembly MDSV01 (sample SAMN05326640, study PRJNA326480) | marine metagenome | isolation source: seawater | place: Atlantic Ocean: North East | collected 2012 | reverse complement strand
TTAAATCATCTTTAGAAATTCTATTTTCCAAATAATTAATAATTTCAGGATGTATGTTTTTAGATTCTAGAAAAGCCAATCCTTCTCTACTTTTACGACATCTGTTGTTGTGATAATATTTCATTTTATTTTGCTTTGCCATAACTCATTAAGTAAGAATTTAGAAATGGTTGTAATTCACCATCTAAAACTTTGGAGGGGTCATTATTTTGAAAATTAGTTCTATGATCTTTAACTCTTTTATCGTCTAATACATAACTTCTAATTTGAGATCCCCACTCAATCTTCTTTTTGCCCGCTTCAATTTCATCTTGTTTTTCTCTTCTATTTCTCAATTCGATTTCATAAAGTTGAGATTTTAATAATTGCATGGCTTTTTCTCGATTGCCAAGTTGTGATCTAGTTTCCGTATTTTCAATGACAATTCCTGTAGGAGCATGTTTTAGTCTTACGCCAGTTTCCACTTTATTTACATTTTGCCCTCCTGCACCACCACTTCTAAAAGTATCCCAACTAATGTCCGCTGGATTTATATTAATCTCTATGGAATCATCCACACTTGGATAAACATATACCGAAGAAAAAGAAGTCATTCTTTTTCCCTGAGCATTAAAAGGACTGACTCTTACTAATCTATGTACTCCATTTTCCCCTTTTAAATATCCAAAAGCAAAATCTCCTGATATTTCTAAAGTGACAGTTTTTATTCCAGCAACATCGCCATTTTGAGAATGTATTTCCTTCACTTTATAACCTTGTTTTTCACACCACATTATGTACATTCTCATTAGCATTGCGCTCCAATCACAACTTTCTGTTCCACCGGCACCAGCCGTTATTTGAAGTATAGCATCTAAACTATCTTCTTCTGAAGACAACATATTTTTAAGTTCTAAATCTTCTAATTTTTTGACTAGAAGTTCATATTGGCTTGATAATTCAACTTCTTCCACCTCTCCTTCTTTAAAAAATTGAATTAAAACTTCTGTATCTTCAAATTCAGATTTTAGGTAGTCAAAAGAATTTACCCAAGATTTTTTATTCTTGATAGACTTTAAAATAACTTCTGCTTTTTTAGGATTGTTCCAAAATTCAGGATCCTGAGTTATTAGCTCTTCTTCCTTAATCAGTTCTCTTTTTTCTTCAATGTCAAAGATACCCCCTTAACGCTTCCAGACGATCCTTAATTGTTTTTAATTGTTCTATCGATATCATTTATAATGGAATTAATACAATGTAAAAAGAAATTTTTATCTTAAAATGATTTTAAGACCATTTTTTAATTTTTCAGACCCTAAACTTGGATTTCTATTTTGTAGCTTTTTAAGTTTTAATCCATATGTTTGAGAAATATCATAAAGTGTTTCATTTTTATTTGTAAGATGTATTCTTTTCTTACATTTATTTCTTTTAGGTTGTATAAAAACTATTCTACTAGAATTAAATTTATTATTGTTTTTAGAGTCATTATATTTTTGCAATTGCCATGTTTTAATATTTAATTCTTTAGCAATTATTGTATAGGTTTCCAATCTTTCTGCAATTACGTACTTAATTTTATTTGGATGTAAATAGATAGTTCTTTTAAGGGCAACAAAATCGTCTTTATCGTATTGGTTATCGTATTTATAAAGTTCATTTTCTTCAATTAGTTTAATTAACAAATCTGGGTATTTACTATTGGTAGCATATCCTGCTGTTTTTAATCCTTTAGCCCAAGATTTATAGTCTTTAATAGAGTAATTGAATAGAAAATTGTAACGATCATATTTTTTTAAAAATAAAGAATGATCTACAAAAGATTCTAATACACTTTTATAATCTCTAAAACACTCATTTTTTTTATCATCATCTTCGTAAATTTTTTTACCTTCCCAGCTATGGCATTTTATTCCAAAGTGGTTGTTTCCTTGAACAGCTAATCTTGAATTTCCATTATTACTTTCTAAGATTCCTTGTGCCAGTGTGATACTAGCAGGTATTCGGTGGGCTTGCATCTGTTTTACAGCTAAAGGAGCATATTTTTTAATATAATCTCTTCTAGTAATATGTTGAGCTTTTCCAGTAGTCCAAAAAATAAAAGCCAATATGTAAGCTAAATAATGAAGTTTAGATTTTTTTAACATTTTATTGATAAATTTTATCAAACAATAGAACGTTATTTAAATTTTTCTCTATAGATGTGCCTATTACTGCAATATCTGCTCCAGCCTTCCATACGTTTTCCAAATCTTTTCTGTCATTTATTCCACCTCCAACAATTAAAGGAATTTTGATATTTTTCTTAACGGTCTTAATCATTTGATTTTGCACAGTGCTTTTTGAGCCAGAACCTTTATCTAAATAAATAAATTGCAGTCCCAATAATTCACCTGCTAAAGCAGTAGCTGCAGCAATATCACTTTTATTTTTTGGTATGGGTAGAGATTCACTCATGTAGATTGCAGATGTTAGTGAATCTCCCTCAATTAACAGATAGCCACATGGTAAAATTTCAAGGTTAGACGCTTTTAATTTAAATGCAGCTTTTACATGCTGACCTATTAAAAGATCAGGATTTCTTCCGCTTATTAAAGAAAGTAAAAAAAGACCATCTGCGTGCTGAGATATTTGTTGATTATTTCCAGGAAATATAATAATTGGTTTTTTTGAAATGGCCTTAATTTTTTTAATATAGTCATTAAAAATAAAGTTATTGATTAAGCTGCCCCCTACTAATATATAGTCACAACTACTTTTATTGATTAAAGAAAATAAATAATCAAATTTTTCTATTGGTAATTTATCAGGATCCAATAGAATACACCAAATCTTTTTACCTAATGATATTTTATTTAAAATATGGTTTTTAATCATTGTCCTCTTATTCACGGTAATTAGTGTTGAAAGCTAAAAAATAATTTTCAAAGTTGAGGATTTTTAAAGAACTCTGAAAAGAAAATCTGGGATGTTGACAATTACCAACATAACCATCCATATATTTTTCAATAAACAAATGATCTTTAAATAATAAAGACGAATCTTTTTTTATTTTATATAATACTTCTTTCATACACCAAATTTTCAGAAAATCTTCTCTGTTATTTCTTGTTGAAAAGTCATTTGAATTAATGAATTTATGTTTAATTTTTGAAGTATTTCTGTCCCTGTTTTCAATATCAATTCCACAATCATAGTTTGCAGTAATTATTACAACAATATCTTTAGTATTTGAAATGGAAACAAAGCCTTTTTTTTTAAGATAGGGAATCCCTTTCTTAGTAATCAATTCGTTTTTTGGATCTAATTCTCTGTAGAGTAATTTAACAGCATGTATTTGCCATTTCCTAAATTCACTTTTATAGCTTAAAAATTCTGGATGATAATTGGGTGAAAGTTTTTTAGTATTGATAGTATCGAATTCAGATCGAACAACTTTCCAAATTCCAATTTGATAATCGGTGGTATCTATTTTTTTTAATAATGGCAATTTTTAAAATTATATTAAAAATACTCAAGAAATTAAAAATTAGAATTAAAAAAAATGTCTTTTTTGATTTCAATTGAATATGCTCTCTATATTTGTTTTAAATTTTTTAATTAAATATGATTATAATATTTCATTAACACTTAATTAAAAAAAGCTAACATAAATTGACCAACAAAGAAAAAAAAGAAGCAATTGCAAGCCATTTTAGCTCTATAATGAAAATTTTAGATCTTGATTTAAATGACGATAGCCTTAAAGATACACCAAATAGAGTAGCTAAAATGTACGTAGAAGAGTTATTTGAGGGTTTAGACAAAGATAAAATACCTCACATTAAAAAATTCGAAAACTCTTTAGAATATAAAGGAATGATTTTGGAAAAAAACATAAGCTTGTACTCGATATGTGAACATCATTTTGTTCCTATAGTAGGTAAAGCTCATGTTGGATATTTTGCAAATAATAAAATTGTAGGGTTATCGAAACTAAATAGAATTGTAAACTACTTTTCCAAAAGACCTCAGGTCCAAGAAAAATTAACTATTCAAATTGTTGAATTTTTAAAAAAGGAGTTAAAAACAGAAGATGTTGCCTGTATTATAGACGCACAACATTTATGTGTAAGTATGAGAGGAATTAAAGATGTAAATAGTTGGACAACTACTGCTGAATATTCGGGAAAATTTTTGGAAAGTAGTTATAAAAACGAATTTTTAAATCTAATTATTTCTAAAAATTCATGAAAGATTTGTTCATATATAATTCTCTTTCAGGTAAAAAAGAAAAGTTCAAACCAATTAAAGAAGGTCTTGTAGGAATGTATGTCTGCGGACCTACTGTTTACAGCAATGTTCATTTAGGAAATGTTAGAACTTTTATGTCCTTTGATATGGTATTTAGATACTTAAAGCATTTAGGATATAAAGTGAGGTATGTTAGAAATATTACCGATGCAGGTCATTTAGAAGATGATGCTGACTCTGGAGAAGATAGAATTGCTAAAAAAGCACATTTAGAAAAAATAGAACCGATGGAAGTAGTCCAAAGGTATACGGTTGACTTTCACCAAACTTTGAATAATTTTAATTTTCTTCCTCCAAGTATAGAGCCCACAGCAACAGGACACATAATTGAGCAAATAGAAACGATTAAAGAAATTATTAAAAATGGCTTTGCCTATGAAGTAAATGGATCTGTATATTTCGATGTAATAAAATTCAATGAAACTAAAAATTACGGAAAATTAAGTAAAAGAAAAATTGAAGATTTAATACATAATACAAGAAATCTAGATGGGCAATCAGATAAAAAAAATCCTCAAGACTTTGCATTATGGAAAAAAGCAGAGCAACACCATATTATGAGATGGCCATCTCCATGGAGCAACGGTTTTCCTGGATGGCATTTAGAATGTACAGCAATGAGTACTAAATATTTGGGTGAAAACTTCGATATTCACGGAGGAGGAATGGATTTAAAATTTCCTCATCATGAATGTGAAATAGCCCAATCAGAAGCCTCTCATGGGAAAAGCCCAGTAAATGTATGGATGCATGCGAATATGCTTACTCTTAATGGTCAAAAAATGGCCAAATCAACAGGTAATTTTATCCTTCCAAATGATTTTTTTACAGGGAATAGTAAACATTTATCAAAAAAATTCTCATCTAGTGTTGTTAGATTTTTTATTCTTCAAGCACATTACAGAAGTGTCTTAGATTTTTCAAATACAGCATTATTAGCATCTGAAAAAGGATATAATAAACTTATGGAAGCCATTAATATTCTTCCAAGTCTAAAAAAATCAGATGAAACAATGGGGATGAATGTGAAATTATGGATTAAAGATTGCTATAAAGCAATGAACGATGATTTCAATTCTCCAATTCTTATTGCAGAATTATTTAAATTAGTTAAGTTTATCAATCAAATTAAAGATGGATCAGCCTTTGTAAGTTCCGATGATTTGAATTTAATCAATCTTCATTTAAAAGAATTTGTATTCGATATACTAGGATTAAAAAACGATACTTTTTCTGATACTAAATTTGAAGGTAAATTAAAAGAAACAGTTCAACTATTAATAGCTATGAGAAACGAAGCTAGAGAAAATAAGGACTTTAAATTATCCGATAAAATTAGAAATCGTCTTTTAAATATTGGAATCCAATTAAATGATGGAAAAGAAGGAACAACTTTTACAATTGAAAATAAATGATTAAAGATTTAAAAAACTCAATCATTTTATTTATTTGTGCTTTTTCCAACAATATGTATTCACAAGTTTCTGAAAATTATATAGACTCTCTCTTTGACAAGAGAGGAGAACTGTATTTTTCTTTTGAAATTGACAATCAAATTGATCTATCTACAATTAGTAAATTAATTTCAATAGACCATAAGTCTAATCAAAATACTATATATGCTTATGCAAATAAGACAGAGTTTATCAATTTTCTGTCCTTAGAAATAAAGTATAGTTTATTAAATGACATTATTAAAGTTCCCTCATCTAATTCTTCAAAATCTAATTGGAATTATTATCCTACCTATCAGCAATATGAAAGCATAATGCAGGCATTTGCAGATTCGTTTCCTAATATATGCAAAATTCATAATTTAGGGACATTGAGTTCAGGTCATAAAATACTAGCTGTTCAAATTTCTGATAATGTTGGTATTCCTGAAAATGAACCTTCTTTTTTATATACTTCCTCAATGCATGGAAATGAATTGACAGGATATGTTCTTATGCTAAGACTTATAGATGATTTGTTAAATGGATATTCTAGTGGTCTTTACCAAGATATTATTAATGAAATTGATATATGGATTAATCCTTTAGCAAATCCTGATGGAGCATATGCAGCAGGTGATCAAAGTGTGAGTGGAGCAACTAGAAATAATGCCAATTGGGTAGATTTAAATAGAAACTATCCTGATCCACAAGACGGACAACATCCTGACGGAAATGCATGGCAAGAAGAAACTCTTATATTTATGAATTTAGCAGATTCAATTCCATTTTCTATGTCTTGTAACTTTCATACAGGTGCTGAGGTTTTTAATTATCCTTGGGATACATGGAGTAATCTTACTGCAGATGATAGTTGGTGGCAAGAATTAGGAGCTATGTATGCTGATACAGTTCACCAGTATTCTAATGCTGGTTATTTTAATTATTTAAATAATGGTGTTACAAATGGATGGGACTGGTATGAAGTTGATGGGGGGAGACAAGATTTTATGAACTATTTCAAGCTTTGTAGAGAATCAACTATTGAACTTTCTAATACTAAAATTCCTAACCCAACTACACTTCCTGGATTTTGGAATGATAATAAATCATCCCTGATAAATTATATCAAACAATCCTTATATGGCTTAAGAGGTATAGTAACAGATAGTATTACTGGACATCCCTTGAAAGCAAGAGTTGAAATATTTGGTCATGATTTTGATAGCTCTCATGTTTATTCAAATCTCCCTGTAGGTAATTATCATCGTTATATTGATCAGGGAAATTATTCATTTAACTTTAGTTGTTCTGGCTATCAAAGTAAGTCTTTTAATGTAGCAATTAATAATTCAAGTACTACAATACTAGATGTTCAGCTAATTCCTAATTCATATGTAGGAATTATCCAACCTATTTCTCAAAAGAAACTTATTAACGAATTTGATGTCTTAGGAAGAAAAGGTTCTTTAAATAATATTAAAGTTAAAGTATTCAAAGATGGTTCAACAAAGAAAATCATCAATATAAATCAAAATTAAAAGTCTATGAAAAATATTTTAATATGGTCCATAATTATATCTAGTTTCACTATTTATTCTCAAGAAAAGTTTGAAACTAATCGTGAAGGAAGTAATTACCAATTTAAAGTGATTAAAAACTTAGATGTAAATGAGGTACAAGATCAAGGTAGAACTAGTACTTGTTGGAGTTTTTCTTCCCTATCTTTTTTTGAGTCAGAGATTATAAGACTAAAAAAACAAAAACACAATCTATCCGAAATGTTTATTGCAAGAAATGCTTATTTGGGAAAAGCGGAAAACTTTCTAAGGATGTATGGTACTTTTACTTTTGGTCCTGGAGGCGCTTTTCATGATATTCCTTGGGTTATTAAAAGATATGGTATTGTACCAGAAGAGGTCTACAATGGTTTATTAGATGGAGCATCTAAACATCAACATGCTGAAATGGAAGCTGTTTTAGAATCGGCCATGAAAGCCTTAGCTAAAAAGCCGCAAAATGGGAAACTCACCTCCAACTGGAAAAAAGCTATTGTAGGGATATTGGATGCTTACCTTGGTGATTTGCCAGAAAATACAGAAGACTTTAAGTTTACTTATCAGGGAATAGAATATACCCCAAAATCATATGCAAATTCATTAGGCTTGAATATGGACGATTACGTTTCATTAACATCCTTTAGTCATCATCCTTTTTACTCAAAATTCGTATTAGAAGTTCAAGATAATTGGGCTTTGAAACCAAGCTATAATTTACCTATTGATGAATTTATGAAGGTTTTAGAAAATATTGTTTTAAACGACTATACTTTTGCTTGGGGAGCCGATGTTTCGGAAAAAGGATTTGGATATCGAGATGCTCTAGCTATCTTACCACAAGATGAGAATACTATAAGAAAAAATGGTAATGATAATAAAAGATATAATAATGCTGGGGCCTTAAGAGAAGGTAACGCATTTATTAGTCCTGTAAAAGAACGTAATGTAACTCAAAATGAAAGACAAATTGCTTTTGATAATCAGGAAACAACGGATGATCACGGGATGCATGTAACTGGTTTAGTAGAAGATCAAAATGGAACTAAGTATTTTATAGTTAAAAATTCATGGGGAAAGAGTAATGAACTTGATGGATATTTCTTTGCCTCTTTTCCATATGTTAAATATAAAACGTTAAATATTTTAGTTCATAAGGATGCATTAGAAAAAGATTTGAAAAAGAAATTAGGAATTAAATAATGTTAAAGTTTCTTTCTTATTTATTGATAATTCCAATTTGGTTCTATCAGAAACTAATTTCACCATTTTTTCCATCAACATGTAGGTTTAATCCAACCTGTTCTAACTATGCAATTGGGGCTTTAAAGGAAAAAGGGCCTTTTAAAGGATTTTGGTTAGCTTTAAAAAGAATTTTAAAATGCCATCCATGGGGTGGAACAGGTTACGACCCAGTCAAATAACTTAAAAAAAGTGAAGTTAAAAATTGATATGCATTCCCATATTTTGCCCAAACATCTGCCAGACTGGGAGAAGAAATTTGGTTATGGAGGATTTATAAAATTAGATCATTATAAACCAAAATGGGCTAAGATGATGCAAGGCGATAAGTTTTTTAGGGAAATTAATCACAATTGTTGGGATCCTGAAGTAAGAATTAAAGAGTATCAAAAATTCAATACGCAGGTTCAAGTAATTTGCACAGTTCCTGTTTTATTTTCTTACTTTGCTAAAGCTAAAGACGGCTTAGTAATAGCTCAATTTTTGAATGATGATTTGGCGTCAGTGGTAAAAAAATATCCAAAAAATTATATTGGACTAGGAACTATTCCTATGCAGTCACCAGAACTAGCTGTGAGTGAACTTACAAGAATAAAAAATCTTGGATTAAAAGGAATTCAGATTGGTTCAAATATTAATAATAAGAATTTAAACGAACCAGAATTTTTTCCAATTTGGCAAGCTTGTCAACAGTTAGACTTGGCAGTTTTAGTACACCCATGGAATATGATGGGAAAAGCAGAAATGGAAAATTATTGGTTGCCTTGGTTGGTTGGAATGCCGGCAGAAACTTCAAGAGCAATTTGTTCAATTATTTTTGGTGGTATTTTTGAAAAATTTCCAAATTTAAGAGTGAATTTTTGCCATGCTAGCGGTTCTTTTTTATCGACACTAGGTAGAATAGAACATGGATTTAATTCTCGTCCAGATTTAGTTGCAATTGATAATCCAATAAATCCAAAAAAATATTGTGGTCATTATTGGGTTGATTGTATAACCCATGATAGAGACATGTTAAAATATGTATTAAAAAAGCAAGGATCCAAAAGAGTGACTTTAGGAAGTGATTATCCTTTTCCATTAGGAGATTTGGAGATTGGAGCATTTATTAATCAAATGAATTTGGAATCATCCGAATTAGAAGATATTTTTTGTAACAGTACTCTAGAATGGTTAAATATAAATAAAGAAGATTACTTATGAGAAATCCTATTTTGTTATTTATTTCCTTGTTGTCTTTTTGTTTTTGTTTTAGTGCACAAATTAGCTATTGGCAACAAGAAATAAAGTATGATATTGATGTAGATTTTAATCATCAAATTCATCAATTTAATTTATCCGAGGAAATTACCTATACCAATAATTCTCCAGATGATTTAAACAAAGTTTTTTTTCATTTGTATTATAATGCTTTTCAACCAGGATCTATGATGGATGTAAGATCTAGAACTATTGCTGATCCAGACTCTAGAGTTGGTAATAGGATATATCATTTAAAAGAAAATGAGATAGGATTTCAAAAAATAATTAGTGTTAAAGAAAATGGAAAAAATGATTTAAAATTTAATGTTCAAGGTACAATTTTAGAAGTTCTATTAAATAAACCTCTACGGTCAGGAAAAAAATTAAATTTAAATATACTTTGCCATAGTCAAATCCCTATACAAATAAGAAGAACTGGAAGATATAATAAGGAAAACGTAGCTTATTCAATGACACAATGGTATCCTAAAATGTGTGAGTATGACTATGAAGGTTGGCATTCTAATCCATATATTGGAAGAGAATTTCACGGAGTTTGGGGAGAATATAATGTAGTTATTAATATTGATAGCTCTTTTATTTTAGGTGGTACAGGAATTATTCAAAATCCTAATGAATTAGGCTATGGTTATGAAAATAATAAATTTCAGAGCAAAAAAATCAATAATAACAAGTTGAAATGGAAATTTAAAGCAGAAAATGTACATGATTTTGCTTGGGCTGCTGATCCTTTTTTTATACACGAAGAAACTAAATTATCCAATGGCACAGTAATCCATTTTCTACACAAAGACGACTCTTTAAATAATAATTGGAAGCTTTTACAACCTTATGCTGTTAAATGTTTTGAATATATGAATGAAAACTATGGAGTTTATCCTTACAAACAATATTCAATTATTCAAGGCGGAGATGGGGGGATGGAATATCCTATGTGTACTTTAATAACTGCAGAAGGTTCATTCCGAGGATTAGTAAGTGTAACTGTTCATGAATCGATTCATAGCTGGTTTCAAGGTCTATTGGGGACAAATGAGTCTAAGTACGAATGGATGGATGAAGGTTTTTGTACTTATGCTCAAAGTGAAGTGATGAATTACCTTTACAATGAAAGAAAATTAAACCCTTTATTAAGACAGTATAAAAGTTATATTAGACTTGCCAATTCTAATTTCCAAGAACCTTTAACTACACATGCTGACTTTTATAATTTAAATTATGTATATGGTGTAAATGCATATAATAAAGGATCTATTTTCTTAAATCAGTTAGGTTATATTATTGGTTCTCAAGATTTAAAATCAGGAATGAAAAAATATTTTGAAAATTGGAAATACAAACACCCTAACCCCACTGACTTTAAAAAAATAATGGAGCAGGAAAGTGGTTTAGAATTAGATTGGTATTTTGAACAGTTCATAGAGACAATAAATAAGATAGATTACTCTGTATATTCAGTTCAAGTTTCTAAATCAAATAAAACTAAAATTATTTTAAAAAAAATTGAAAAGACACCTATGCCTATAGATATCAGTATTACTAAAAAAGATTCTAGTATTGAATGGTATAATATTCCTCTTAGAATTATGCGCGGAGTTAAAAAAAATGATATGATTGGTCAAGATTTTAATTTGAAATCTGATTGGCCATGGGTGTATGATTTTTATGAATTTGAAGTTGATATTCCAAAGGAAGAAATATTAAAAGTAGAAATTGACGCATCTACAAGAATGGCAGACGTTAATAGAAATAATAATGTATGGTTAAAAGATAATTTTGAAAATAAATATCCAAAAATAATTTTTAAAAGTAAGTTATAACATTTTTTTTATTGCGAGAGAAAAAATTTGTTGGTTAGCAGTTTTAAAAGTCCAATATTCTTGACTATTGTTATTGTTAAAAATAGTAGGATCATAGTCTTGGTGAAATCCCAAATTAATAGTCATTAAAATAGTTGCAAAAAAATTATTTTTCAATAAATAATCTAAAGACCAATAATATTCTAATCCTAGTCCATAATAATCTGAAGACCATTTTGCCGGTATGCCAGAAACCTGCTTATTTCTGTATATATTACATTTATAATACGCTCCTAAACCATGAATAAAATTTATTTTATTTTTATGATGAATAGTTCTTCCTTTAGTGTAACTAACTAAAAAATTGCTCATAGTTAAATTCGAATTTAAATAAAATGGAGAAAATTTTAAATGTAATCTGTTAATGGTTTTTTTTTCGTCTAAAAATTGATAGTCTATCAAAATTCCAAAAATAGAATCATTATATGAACTATTAGTCATATTTGTAGATATATAACTCAGAGGATTACTCCATCCTAAAGAAAATGAGTGAGTAAAATTAGAGTCAATTTTGTTGTCTTTAATTTCTTGACTATAGCTTCCATAGTGAAATAGTAAAAATGGAAGTGAATAAATTAATTTATTCATTAGTTAAAAATGTGTAATTGATTAGTCATTACATCAAAATTAGTTTGGTAATTTTTTAACGAATAGGTGGCAGGCCCTTGAATTACCAATCCATCATAAAGCTGATATTGACTGCTATCGCAGGAGCACTCTACAAATGAATTAGTGGAGTCAACAGAAGCCTGTCCACATGGATTATCTGCATTATATGTACAGTGTCTATCGTAAGCACTAAATTGGTCAAAAGATTGTCGGTAAATAATAATGCCTTGACTTCCTCCTGATATATACTTCCATCCACCAATTGTGTTTAGTGAAGAATAGCTAGGTAACGAAATATTTATAACTTGGTCTACATGAACGTAAGGAACGATATTTTGATTTTTAGTACAATTACATAATAATAATATCGTGAAACTAACCAATGTAAAAAAACGTAACATAGTAAATTTTGATTGATTCATAAACTTGAATATAAGAATTAAATATATAATCATTTGTTTTTTAACCCAACAGTCTGTTTTTTCACAAAATAAAGGGGAATTGACAGGGTTCAAACGCAAATCAAGTTTTCAAAATTACAGTTTATCTCAAAACAATACCCAAATTTTTGAAGGTTTATCTTCAATTCAAATTCTTAGACAAGAAGCCTTAAATAAAAGAAATCAAGCAATGGCCCTAAAAGAAATTGAACAAATGCATTTAGAGAAACAAGATAAGCCTACTAGAAAAAGAATGAAATCTACCTTAAAAATGTCTCAAAAATGGTTAGCTAATAAACCCATTGTAAGGAAACGGAAAGTTATTAAGCAAAGAAAAATTATTTTGGGGCAAAAAAAATTAATTAAGGAAGACGAATAAACATTTTTTAAATTTTATTAGGCAATTGTTAAAAATTCGTTAATTATTGTTTAATTTGTATCGCTACAATTTAATAGCATTTACTTAAAAGATTGTAAATTATGTTTAAAAAAATACTTTTATTATCCATTTCCTTTTTCATATTATCCTTAGTAAGTTATGCCCAACCTCAAGGAGGAAGTATAAAAGGTAAAGTTTTTGATGAAACTAAAGAAGGATTTCCTTTTGTAAATGTTGCCCTTTTTCAAAATGGTAATATTAGAGGAGGTGCTACAACGGATTTTGATGGTGCATTTAAAATTAATAATATTTCTGCCGGCAGTTATACACTTGAAATAAAATTTGTAGGTTATCAAACATATCGTTTAGAAGGACTTATAGTTAAAGGTGGAAAATTATTACCATTATCTCCAATTTACCTTAAAGAAGCAACAGAGCTTCTAAAAGAAGTTGAAGTTGTAAGCTATAAAGTTCCATTAATTGATAAAGATGGAGGTGCTTCTGGAGGTACAGTTACTAGAGAAGATTTGGCTAGAATGCCAGGAAGATCAGCAGCTTCTATAGCTAGCACTGTGGGGGGAGTTCAGTCAGATGCGAACGGGAACATAACATCTGTTAGAGGCTCTAGGGATGATGCTAGTTATTATTACATTGATGGAATAAAAGTCAGAGGGTCTACTAATCTTCCAAAAGCAGCAATTGAAGAAGTGAGTGTAATGACTGGTGGGGTTCCTGCCAATTTTGGTGACGCTACTGGTGGAATTATTTCAATTACTACTAGAGGAGCATCTAGAGTTTATTTTGGGGGTGTTGAAGCGGTTAGTTCGGGTATTGCTCTCGGTGAGGATGTTTATGGGTTAGATAATAATGCTTTTAATTTATTTGAAGCAACATTATCCGGACCACTTTTAATGAAAAAAGACAGCACAGGTAAAAAAACAGATCCAATTTTAGGGTTTTTTGTTTCTGGAAATTTCAATCATGTCTTAGACCCAAGGCCATTAGCTGGAGATCAATATAGACTTCGTCCAAGTTTGAGAGACTCTTTAATAGATCCTGATAAACTTGGTCCACTTAGACCAACTGGTTTTGGTTTTGGAGCTTTTTATAATACTGACTTTCTTACCCCAAATTCTTTTGAAAAAGTTAATTATCGTCAAAATGTTGATAGAACCAGAGCTTCACTTGCTGGAAAAATAGATGTAAACGCCGGTCCAAACATGAATATATCATTTGGTGCATCGGGCTCATATAATGATAGAAACTCTATGCCCAATAATACATGGTTATGGAGAAATTCTTTAATGAATTACAATAACAATGCTAATTACAGAGATTTAGATTGGCGAGCATACGGAAAATTTACACAGCGTTTTCAAAATGTTGCAGAAGACGAAGCTTCTCAAGGGGGTGTAAAAAATGCTTATTACACGATTATGGTTGATTACTCTAAAGAATATGGCTGGGTAGAAGATGCTGACCATAGAGACAATTATTTTAATTATGGACACATAGGCACTTTTGATATTTATAAGACTCCATCTTATGAATTTTCTGATTTTGATGGGAATGGTGTTTTAAATCTTGTACAAACAGGTGTGAATGATGATTCTATTCAGTTTACCCCTTCTACCACTAATGGAGATATGGCAGCTATAACCACTCAATATTTTACTCTTTATGATGAAATTGCTGGTAACTATGAAAATATTACTCAGCTATTAGATGGAGGAGCATTGCTCAACGGTAGAAGACCATCAAGTGTTTACGGATTATGGAGAAATATTGGTTACGGGTATAATGGTTCGAATCGTAGCGATAACACACAATTTAGAATTACCGCTGTAGGTTCTGCAGATATTGGAGACCATGCCATTTCCTTAGGTTTCGAGTATGAGCAAAGAACTGATAGATATTTTGGGGTGTCGCCGATTGGACTTTGGACAATTATGAGGCAGTTAGCTAATTCTCATACAGACTATGGTAGGGGTATAGACGAAAGCCGCCCTATTTATAATAATTTTGGTTCTTTTACTCAAATAAGTTTTGAAACATTAAATACTGCACCTGGTGATTTTTCTGGATCAGATCCTCAATCATTTTTTGACTACAATCTTAGAAACAGTTTAGGTTTAGACCCTGATGGGACGGATTTTATTAATATTGATGCTATGGATCCTTCAGATTTTTCACTTTCTATGTTTAGTGCAGATGAGTTATTAAATTCAGGTGACAATTATGTAACCTATTATGGTTATGATCATACTGGACAAAAAATCAGTGGTCGTCCAAGCTTTGATGATTTTTTTAATAAAAAAGATCAATATGGAAATTATACTCGACCCATTGGTGCGTTCGAACCGATATATATTGCAGGCTATATTATGGATAAATTTGCGTTTGATGACTTAATATTCAATGTTGGTGTAAGAGTTGATAGATTTGATGCCAACCAGCAAGTTTTAAAAGATGACTTTTCTTTATATCCAACTAGAACAGTTAGGGAAGTCAGTGATGTTAATGGTCAACCCGTTTCTCATCCTACCAACATTCCATCATCTGCAACAGTTTATATTAATGATATAGAAGATCCCACTACTGTTATGGGATATAGAGATGGAAATCAGTGGTTTTCATCTGATGGTGTAGCTGTAAATGATCTGGAAAGTATTACTCCTAGTGGATATGTTGTTCCACAGCCGTATCTAGTTCAGGGAGTTTCCACAGATGACGATGTAAGTTCTAATGCTTTTGAAGATTATAAACCTCAGATTAATATCATGCCTAGAATTGCTTTTTCTTTTCCAATTTCCGACGAAGCATTATTCTTTGCTCACTATGATGTACTTACGAAAAGACCTACAACGGGAAATAGGCTAAATCCTATCCACTATTTTTATTTACAAACAGGTAATATTAACAGAGTTAATAATCCAAGTTTGTTACCTGAAACTACAATTGATTATGAAATAGGATTTCAACAAGTTTTAAGTACAAGTTCGTCTTTAAAAATTTCTGGTTTTTACAGAGAACAAAGAAATCAAGTGGCTTTAGTAAATAAAATTGGAGCATTTCCTCAAACTTATTCTACTTGGGGAAATATTGATTTTGGTACAATTAAAGGAGTTACTGTTGGCTATGATTTAAGAAGAACTGGTAATATTTCAATGAGAGCTTCTTATACTTTACAGTTTGCTGATGGTACTGGGTCAAATCCTACTGCAGCGGCTAATTTAATTGCTTCAGATCAACCAAATTTAAGAACTATTTATCCTTATACTTATGATCAGCGACACCAAATCATTACAGCCTTAGATTATAGATATGGTTCAGGTTCAAGTTATAGTGGCCCGAGAATAGGAGGAAAAGAATTATTTAAGAATACAGGAGCAAATTTAGTCGCTAATTTTGCATCTGGAATGCCTTATTCAAGGCAGCAAAGAATTACAGGTGCAGCCTTAATTACTGCTCCAACACCAATTCTAGAAGGAGAACCTTTAGGATCTAGGAAGCCTTGGAATTTTAGGGCAGATCTTCAAATTGATAAAAATATAACCCTCGAATTCGGTAAGGATGATGCCAAAAAGAAATCTGCTAATTTGAATATTTACTTACTAATGACAAATGTTTTCAATACTCTAAATATTACTGACGTATATCGTGCAACAGGAAATGCTGGTGATGATGGTTATCTAAATGCTGCAAGATTTCAAACATCTATAAGTACTCAAAATAATGAAGAAGCTTTTAGATATTATTATGCAATGAAAGCCAACGATCCATATAATTTTGGAATTCCAAGACAAATTAGATTTGGTGTGAAATTAGATTTTTAATAAATTATTTTAAGAAGGATATGAGAAAATATTTGATATTATTATTTGTTGTTAACTTTTTAAGTTCTAATGCAATTTTAGCATGGAATGATCCAACAAATTCAGGAAGCAAATCAAAAATGAATAATTCGGTAACTCTTAGGGCTGCAAATTGCACACCTGCAACAGGTAAAAAGTTTTTAGAGTTCAATAATGTTTCGGCATTAATAGAAACGGGTGGTTCTATGTGGCAAGATCGTTCTAGAAATGATGCAGCTTACGAAGTGCCTAAAGGATCTAATGAAACTGTTATTTATGCAGGTGCTTTATGGATGGGGGGTACAGATCCTAATAATCAATTAAGAATTGCTGCTTTGACATTTAGAAGTGGAAACGATTTTTGGGCGGGACCTCTTTCTGTAGACGGAGGCGGTTCTTTCGATGTAAATCAAGGAACTCTTGACTGGGGTTTTGCAGATATTTCACCTGAAGTATGTATGGAATATGATAATTTTTATATTACTGAAAGACAGGAAATTGAATTATTTAATGCCTGGTATGAATGTTCTAATGACCCTAATTGTGACGCTAGTATTGAGTATCCTGATTATTCTACACCATCTAGTATTTTGCAATGGCCAGGAAATTTTAATGTGGATTTAGATTACACTCAATCTTATGACTTTAACCTTGCTCCTTTTTATGATAGAAATAATGATGGAATTTATAATCCTGCTGACGGAGATTATCCGTGGTATGATTTAACCAATCAAATAGATTGTAGAACTAGTAGAAGGGTAACATTGTATGGCGATTATAATATGTGGTGGGTTTT
>MDSV01075605.1_pt1 | contig 17703 bp, 20 predicted proteins | sample 810851 | NCBI WGS metagenome assembly MDSV01 (sample SAMN05326640, study PRJNA326480) | marine metagenome | isolation source: seawater | place: Atlantic Ocean: North East | collected 2012 | reverse complement strand
TGGAGAACAAAGTGTCAAAAATATGTCAAATTACAAAAAAAGGAGTTATGTCGGGAAATAATGTCTCGCATGCTAAAAATAGGACTCGTAGAAAATTCGAGCCCAATTTACATAATCATAGACTTTGGTCAGAAGTTCAAAAAAAATGGATAACTCTCAAGTTATCTAGTAAAGGTCTAAGAATTATTGACAAGTTTGGTTTGGATCAAGCTTTAGAAAAATATAACATTAAGTAATATTATGAGAGAAAAAATTAAATTAGTATCATCTGCGGGCACTGGTCATTTTTATACAACGACTAAAAATAAAAAAACTATGCCAGATAAGTTTGAAATTAAAAAATTTGATCCTACGATTAAAAAATATGTTATGTATAAAGAATCTAAAATCAAATAATCTACTTAACTACTGTATATCCCTTCAAGCTACTAGAAAAATCAGCTAAGGACTCTATGCCTGCTGATTTAGCCTCTTCACACCACTCATTAATAGTATCTAAAAATTTATCATGTTGAAGATTTCTTGAATGTAATATATTAAATAACTTATTTTTTAAGTCATATGCAACCTTTAGGCTTGAGCATTTATTGAATATTAGATCCAGGCTGCTAGTTTCTTGGTTAGTTATTCTATGTGGTTCTCTCACTAAAGATGATTTCGATCGATCAAGCAATTTCTTTAGATCTCCAGTTGCTTTACTAGACTCATGTTTCATTAGAGGGCTCAACACAACTTTAGTATAATTAGTGATGACTGTTAATTTAGACTTTAATATTGCATAACCAGTTTCAGAATCCAAGCTTTCCTTTGGTATATTAATAATAGTTTTTGTCGCAAGCCGCTTAACCTTGACTTGACCTAATAAAGAAAATAATTTTATATACATCCACCCGATATCAAACTCCCATGGTTTAAGTGAAAATTTTGCAGCAGTTGGAAAAGCATGGTGGTTGTTATGTAGTTCTTCTCCTCCAATTAAAATTCCTAGTGGGCCCATATTAGTTGAATCATCGCTAGTATCATAATTTCTATAACCCCAGTAATGGCCTGCTCCATTTATGCCACCAGCAGCAAATATTGGCGTCCAAGCCATTTGGATAGTCCAAATAATAATACCGACCACACCGAATAAGACTATATTAAGAATAAACAACAAAAGTATTCCTATGTTATTTCTGCCTGTATAAACTTTTTTTTCTATCCAATCTGTCGGACAATTCTGTGAGTATTTTTCTAATGTTTCTGGATTATTTTTTTCTTCATGATACAGATCAGCCCCCCGTAACAAGACTGTTTCTATTCCATAGTATGCCGGGCTATGTGGATCATCGATAGTTTCGCACTTTGCATGATGTTTCCTGTGGACTGCAACCCAATCAGCAGTTCTCATGGATGTAGTGAGCCATAGCCAGAATCTAAAAAAATGAGCCAATGTAGGTTTTATTTCAATAGCTGAATGACATATACCTCTATGTAAATATAAGGTAATCGCCACAATAGAGATATGGGTTACCACTAGGGTATATACCAAGTACCCAACCCAAGTAAAATCAATTAGTCCATTTATTGCTATGTCTATCATATCTTTATATTCTGATCATTTATCATATGATACATTAATTATAATATCTATAAAATATATAAATTATGCCAGAATTACCTGAAGTTGAAACTGTAGTTAAAGCTATCAATAAATCAATTGAAAGCCAAACTATAGCCAAATTAACTATACTAAATAAAAGGTTAAGATGGCCGATAGATAATTGTCTTCCAAAAAATAGTAAAAATCAAAATATAGTAAAAATTTTTAGGAGAGGAAAACATATTATCTTTAAGTTGGATAATGGCTATATTCTAATTCATCTAGGTATGACTGGTATTATTAAATTCTATAAAAAATCCTATAAAGCAAAAGTTGAAAAACACGATCATTATGAAATAAAATTAAAAGATGGAAGTATTCTTCGGTATAATGATGTGAGAAAGTTTGGCTCAATACACTGGACGAAAGATATCGATAGTCACTTTTTAATAAAGAATCTTGGGGTAGAACCTTTATCCAAAAATTTCAATATATCGTATTTTAGAAATATAATAAAAAATCGATCAATTTCAATTAAAAATTTGATCATGAATCAGAATATAATTGTTGGAGTTGGGAATATATATGCTTGCGAAGCTTTGCACTATAGTAGAATTAAGCCTCAAAGGAAGTCATATCTTGTATCAGAAAGAGAGCTAGAAAATTTAATAAAGAACATTAAACTCGTACTAAAAAAAGCTATTATTGCCGGAGGAACAACACTCAAGGATTTTAAGAGTTTAGATGGAAAATCAGGTTACTTCGAACAGAAGTTATTAATTTATAATAAAGATTTCTGTAAATGCGGAAGAAAAGTTGAGAATATAAAACTTGGAGGTCGTTCATCTTTCTATTGCAAAACTTGTCAAAAATAACTATCTTAATTTTTTTTTCAATTCCTTTAAGACATCTATGTGAACAAATTTACTTAAATCTCCATCATGTTTTGCTATGTCCTTTATAATACTAGAAGATAAAAATCCATATTTCTCTGCAGGACTCATGAAGACACTTTCAATATTTGGCTCCATAGATCTATTCATACTGGCCAACTGTACTTCATATTCAAAATCAGAAACAGCTCGCAATCCTCTTAATATAACTGTAGCATTATGATCTTTTGCAAATTGTACTAATAATTTATTTAGAGAATGTATTTCAACTTTAGTATTATCATTAAATATTTTCTTAATAAATCCTATCCTCTCAGATATAGAAAATAAAGTATTTTTTGTTGGATTTTCAGCAACTGCGATAATTACTTTATCAAATATTTTGACACCTCTGTCCACTAAGTCAGTATGCCCATTAGTAATAGGGTCAAAAGTTCCAGGATACACAGCTATTAATGGCATTTATTTATCTCTTTTCTTTGCGATTGTATAACTAACATCGCCCATACTCAAATCTTTTACTATATTATGAGTCTTGCTGATAATTGACACAAGCTCTGGATTATAGTCTTTTTTGTTCTGTTCAATATATATGAATTGATTTTCTATTAAAAAACCATATTCCTCAAGCAATTTCAGTGCCTTAGATAAATCATTGGTATGAAATGGTGCATCAATAAATATTATGTCATAAAATTTATTTTTTTGATTCTTGATGAATGAAAAAACATTAACAGGCATTACCTCATAATTATTTATTTTTAACTTAGTAAACTCATCAATAATCTTCTCGCATGTTTTTAAATTACTTTCCACAAGTATAGCCTTTTTTAATCCCCTTGAAATAGATTCAGCAGCTAGTATTCCACTGCCACAAAATAGATCCAGGCAAACCATATTTTTTTCAATACTTATTATATTAAAAATTAATTCCCTAATATACGATTTTGTAGGCTTGAGTGGTTTTACATTATTAAATGATATGCTTCTTGACTTTAATAGTCCGCCAGTAATTTTTAGCTTATTATTGAGCAACTAATCTTTGCCTACAGTAATAATCAATTGATTATTAAATTTAATTTTTGTCTTTAGTGCATTATGTATTGATTTTTTATTTACTTTTTTAATCCCATTGATATATTTTTCAAAATAGTTTTTATGCATATCAAGATCATTAATTGCGGATAAAGTGCTAAGTATTTTTTTATTTGTATCAAACCTTAATTCAAAACTTCTAAGAAGTCCTAATTTTGCTGCTTCAATCTTGTTTTCATTTATGTCAAATTTCTGAAATTTTTGTATTTGTTCAGTAAGTATATTTAATGCTTTCTGCTTATTCTTATTTTCAGTTTGCATGCCAATTTTTATAATCCCTAAATCTTTATAAGGCATTAAGTAACTATATACAGAATAGGCCAGACCATTCTTCACTCTAATCTCATCCATTAACATTGATCCAAATCCACTACCACCAAAAATATAATTTGCCACTAGTATATTGTAGAAATCTTCATCTTCTCTATTCACAGAAGGCATCATTATTGATATGTGGGTTTGTTCGCTATCATTATTAATCTTAATAACCTTTGATGACTCACTATAACTATAAATCTCTGTGATTTTATTCCTGACATTATCTTGAGGAATTTCGACTAGTATTCTTGAAATGAAGCTTGCTGCCTGATTTCTATTTATGTCTCCAACAAAGCTAATCTTAATACCATCTTTAATTAAAAGGTTGTTTAAATGCTTTATAAGATCTTTGATTGATATATTTTTAATAGTCTCCTTATAACCGCTAACTGGATGAGCAAAACTTGAATTAGCGAAATATTCTTCATTAGATTTATAGGAAAGTAATGATGCTGGATCTAAGTCTCTTGATTCAATATTTTTAAGTATTGCTTCTTTTGTTAACTCGAAAGTTTCATTAGATATCGTCCTGTTCACTAACATCTTTCCAAGGCTATCTGATATTATATCCAGATTTTTGTTAGCGTTAATAAATCTTAGGGAGATGCTACTAGATTCTCTAGAAACACTAGAGCTATATTGAGCACCTATACCTTCAAAGATATTAATAAACTTTTTATCCAGATACTTTTGTTGATGTAACAATTCAAAAGCAAAATTACTTATTCCTTTATTAGATAAATCATCTTTACTACCAAAATCAAACGAGATATTGACATCAATGATAGGTAAAGATTTTTCTTGAATCATCAGATAATTACTATTGTCCTTAATGATTTCTATTTTAGGATAAGCTTGTACAGTATCAACTAGCATCAGAATTAAAAAGCTAATAAAGTATTTCATAATTTTGGTCGAATTAAAGAATATAGGAATTTGTTGTCTAAGATAACTTTTTTAGCTACAGCCTTTAAGTCATCTTCCGTTATAGAGTTTACATCGTTAATGTAATTATCTAGTAATTCCCAATCATGATTTTTTGTTTCCAACATCCCTACCTGCATAACCTGATAAAATACCGAATCAAATTTATATATATTATTTGCAAGTAATCTAGATTTAACCTGCTCTAATTCTCCTTCTATGAGACCATTGTCAATAAATTCCACAAATTCATTAAGTAACTCCTTCTTAAAAACCGAAGGGGAAACACCTTTTCGTGGAGAACCGCCCATGGTTATCAGGTTTTCCCTTGCAGAGTATGTGTCATAAGAAATGAAAGTGCTTATAGCAATTTTCTTTTCGTCTATTAGATTTCTCGTAAACCTTGATGAATTGCTTCCATCCATTAACTCAAATAATAATTCCAACGTGTACATTTCTTTTTTGTTATTATTGTTGAAAGGTTTATTTTTGTAAGACATTAATATTATTGGCTGAGAAACTTTATCTCTCACTATAATGTCTTCTAAAGATGAAGTATGGTTTATCTCATTTATATATTCAACAACTTTTTTATCCTTAACTTCTCCATAATATTTTTCTACTAGTTTTCTAGATTCAGAAAAATTTATATCACCAGCAATTATTACAATTGCATTACTAGGAGAATAATAATTATTATACCATTCTTCTAAATCACTTATTTTGATACTAGCAATGTCTGCCATAGTTCCAACAATAGGTATCCCATAACCAGACATTCCAAAAACTTGTTGTCCAATTGTCTCAAATACCTTTGATATAGGTTTATCATCTGTCCGTAATCTTCTTTCTTCTTTAACAACATCAATCTCTTTGTCTACTTGATCCTGAACAAAAACTAAATTCTGCATCCTGTCAGATTCTAGTTTTAAGCATAATTCCAAATAATCTTTGTGTACTTTTTGATAATAACCAGTAAAATCTCTTCCTGTAAAAGCGTTTTCAGAACCACCTATTTCTTTAATTCTTTTTGAAAATTCTCCAGGCTCAAGATTTTTAGTTCCTTTAAACATTAAATGTTCAAGAATATGAGAAATTCCGGATATACCTTGTCTCTCATAACTTGAGCCAACTTTATACCAAATACTCGATACGACAACTGGGCTTCTTTTATCCTGTATTAATACAACTTTAAGGCCATTAGATAAGACATAAGCATCTGTTCTATCAGAGAAATTCATACCAAAAGCTGCTGTAGCGGGTAGAAACCAAAATAATATTGGCAACATATATACGCTAAGTTTATTCATTATAGATTTCACAATAAGATTATATCAAATATTCATATGATCAAAATCACAATTTAATTGTGTTAATATAGGTCCTAGCCAGGTATAACGGCCTAAAACATTGATAATTATCAAGAAATATTTGATTTTTAGCCTTGAATACATGAAATATGTTATTATAATTAGTCCTAGGAGTAGTATTGATGAGCAACGAACTTATTGAAAATTTACCAGTAGATTTATCGCGTTCACTTGAACATGGCGATTCATTAGACCATTACCTTAATCAGTTAAGGGAAACTCCTCTAATATCCAAAGAACAAGAGCTATTATTATTCAAAAAACTTCATTCTTCAGATGATTTAGATGCGGCTAGAAAACTAGTTATGGCTCATTTAAGATTTGTTGTTCATGTAGCTAAAACATATAAAGGTTATGGGTTACCACTGATAGACTTAATTCAAGAAGGGAATATAGGCTTGATGAAAGCTGTTAAAAAATTTGACCCAGAAAAAAATGTTAGACTGCTCTCGTTTGCAATTTATTGGATAAGAGCTGAAATACATGAATTTGTATTAAAAAATTGGAGAATTGTAAAAGTTGCTACAACAAAAGCACAAAGAAAATTATTTTTTAAACTAAAAAGTAAAAAAACGGCATCTACATGGTTAACTGAATCAGAAAAGATAAATATAGCAAATGAATTGAATGTGAAGACAGAAACAATCAGTCAAATGGAATCAAGATTAAGCGGAAATGATGTTTCATATGACCCAATGGAAGAAGAAGATGTTTCGCCATCAGCATATTTAACAGATAATATAGATCCGTTAGTGAAACTAGAATCTGAGGATGAGAGCTCTAATGATATTTCTAAACTCAAACAAGCAATGCTCAAGCTAGATGATAGAAGCAAGGATATTATTCAACAAAGATATCTATTAGATAATAAAAGCACTCTAGATGATTTATCTAAAAAATATAATATTTCAAAGGAAAGAGTTAGGCAAATTGAAAATAAATCATTGAGTCTAATCAAAGATAGTTTCTTAGTTGTTTAATATATATTTAAATACCAATAGTGATCCACAAGCAATAAAGCAAACAACAAAGCAAGATAAGTAATAGAGTATTTAAATAGATCTATTGCTCTTCTGTCTGATTTCGTAACCATTAAATAGTATGAATCAATAATAAATTTTAAACCTATTAAGACAGTTCCAGATAAATAAATAAACCCAGAAAGTCCTAGAATATAAGGAAATAAAGTTATGCAGAAAAGTAATATTGAATATAAAAATATATGCAATCTAGCAAAATCTTTACCATGAGTTACAGGGAGCATAGGTATATCGGCTTTCTTGTAATCATCATACTTATAGACAGCCAGCGCCCAGAAATGAGGAGGAGTCCATAAAAAAATAATTAAAAATAAAACTAACGGAAAAGGTTCGATTTGGTTAGTTATAGAAGTCCAACCTAAAAGTGGAGGCATGGCTCCAGCAATACCACCAATTACAATATTTTGTGAAGTAAGGTTTTTTAGATAAACCGAATAAATTACAGAATAAATTATGATAGATAGAAATGTTAAAAGAGCTGTTAAAGTATTAACTAATAAATATAAGAGAGCAATAGAGCCAAAAGATAAAAATAATGCAAAGTAAATAGCATGCAAAGGTTTGATAGAACCATTTACTAAAGGCCTTGATTTAGTTCTATCCATGATAGAGTCAATTTTTTGATCTACAACATGATTAATTATTGCTGCAGCAGATGCTGCCAGGCCAATCCCGATGCTTGCAAAGAATATTAACTCATAATTTAAAGTACTTTGATGAGCTAACAACATACCCACTATAGCTGTGAACATTATCAAGAGATTGACTCTGGGTTTGGTCAATGCTATAAATTCCCTTACTAAATTTATTATATTGCTCGTATTGTATGTGTATGAGTTTTGCATGAGTAAATATTATCATTCTTGACTATGATATGTCGAATAGAAAAGCAATGTAATCATACTTAATAACAATATTGAAGCATTAACGGTGTGTAGCACAGCTATACTGATTGGCAAGCTCATTACAACATTTGAGATACCTAAAAATATCTGAAAGACAAATAACAAAAATACAAATAAACCAATTACTTTTAGAGTTTTATTGCTTTGTATAAAAAATAAATATATGAATAACACTGAATACAATAAAGTGAGAATTAAGGCTCCTACTCTATGCGTGAAATGAATAGCAAGCTTTGCTTCATAGGCCAGAGGAGCTGTTTCATAGTTTATATCAGGTAAATTAAAAACTTTAAAACCCTCAGAATAATTCATATTTGAAGGCCACCATTGATTTAAGCATTTTGGAAAATCTGTACATGCAAGAGATGCATAGTTTGTACTAGTCCAACCTCCTAATATAATTTGTAAGATTAATGCTAGAATACAGATAAAAATTAAATTAATCAGCCTAAAATCTATCTGATCAATTCTATTTTTGAGCTGTATTTGTAAGCCATTCCAGAGGAGAAGACCGGCCGTTGTCATACCTAAAATTAAATGTGTCGTAACTATTGTTGGCTTGACTAGCTGAGTAACAGTTAACATACCCATAGCTGATTGCACAACTATAAGGATAGATAGAGATATAGGATATAACTTAGGAACATGTTTTGCATACTTCAACATTAAATATGTAATTATAAATACTAAAATACCTAAAGTACCCGCTAGATATCTATGAAACATCTCCCTCCAAGCCTTTCCTACTTCAATTATGCTATCAGGGTAAAGCTCTTTAGCTCTCATCAACTCACTATCTGTATCAGGTGTACCTAGGATTCCATAACAACCTGGCCAGTCAGGACAACCAAGGCCTGCATCAGTTAGTCTTACCCATGCCCCAACAGAAATTACAACAAGTGTAAAACTTGCTGCAAAATAACATAAATTTCTAAGTGTATTTAAATTCATTATTATCCAATACGTGATAATTTAAGAAGTTTTTTAATATCTTTGAGAAGCTTCTTACCTTCAAATTTTTCATCATATTTAAGTATAACATTGCCAAGAGGATCAACTAAGAAAATCGATGATTGATTTTCAGAAACATTACTAATTAAACCATGTAAATTATTAGGTTTATTGTAAATATAAATTAACCCAGGATAGTTTTTTTGTAAATCTAATGTAATTTTAACATTGTCATCAAACATCAAAATCCTTTGTAATCTATTCATATCTTTTCCAAGAGCAGTGTTAACTTGCCTCAATAAATAAATATTCTCTTCACATGCATTTAAACAATCGTTCTTTAAATAATACAGCAGAGACCATTTTCCATTAAGTGAATTAGTACTGTTGATCCCAGATGAAGTTTTTATATCTATGTCAGCAATAAGTAAGATCGGTTTAAGCAATTTACCATAATTTGTAGTTTGCCATTTCTTATCCTCTGCATAATCATCAAGTAAAAAAAAAGATATGACAAAGGGTATGATAAAAATAGATATTATTAACAATAGTTTTGCTTGATTAGAATTCATTTCTCTTTCCTCATTAAAATTACCATAAAAATTAAACCTATAATCGCAAAGAGGAACCACTGTCCTGCATACATGTAATGTTTATATTCTGGGTTAGCTTTATAGTTTGACTGTATTACATAAGAATTGTCTTGTGGTTTTGATAATATTAAAACATAAGGTAAAACATTATAATTTAAAATACTAGAAATATCTTCAATTATAAGATTTTGGATAACTATAGGAAATTTACTTGAATATTTCGCTGTTTCAAGCTCATATGGGTCACTATAATAATATATATAACCCTCAATATTATTAGAACTTTTTTTGATGCTTAAATCCGGTAATATCTGTCTACTATTACTGGTCACCCAACCTCTGTTAACAAGCAATATATCTGTGTTAACTAAAACTGGTGTTAAAACCTCATAACCGGCCTCATGGTTGTTAACCTTGTTATCCAATAAAAACTGTTTATCTGTCATATATGTGAATGATGAATTATCAATTATTACATTCGTAAATTTTTTAGGGTTGTCATTTAAAAGATTAAAATCAATGGGGTTTTTAGAAAGTTTCTCAGTATATGAGTTATATAAATCACTTTTCTCATTGCCTCTATCAATTTGCCAAAGACCCAAGATTATGCATAATCCCGCTAAAGACAAAAAAAAGAAATATTTGATAGTTTTAATCATTTATTTTTTGTATGCTGATTTAACAACTTTTGTTTATATAAAATGAAATATATAATATTAATATTACTAGCGCTAATCATTTATAATCTTGCTACAGGTTTTTTCTATATTATTAAAGATAGAAAGCCTTCGAATAGAGGTTTTAACTCGCTAAGAACTAGGATCATCTTGTCTGTTCTGTTGTTTGCGATGCTAATAATAGGTTACTATTTAGATCTAATACAACCACATGGTGTGTAGTTTATAACCAATATACAAAAACAAATAAACCTAACCAGACGACATCAACAAAATGCCAATACCAAGCAACTGCTTCAAAGCCAAAATGATTATCTCCGGAAAAATGACCTTTCATGCATCTAAACATAATTACCGTTAACATAATTGCTCCAAGCGTGACATGAAAACCATGAAAACCAGTTAACATATAAAAAGTTGACCCATATATCCCAGATGTCATTTTAAGGTTTAAGTCATTGTATGCATGCATATACTCATATGCTTGAAAAGCAACAAAAATAAAACCTAATAAAACTGTAAGTAAAAGACCATAAATAAGTTTATTTCTATTTTGCTCTTTTAGACCATGGTGAGCCCACGTAACTGTTAAACCACTGGTGAGCAATAACATTGTATTAATTGCAGGAATACCGCCTGGCTTCATTAAAGTAAATTCACCACCAGCATTGGTTGGGCCATTTGATGGCCATACAGTCTCAAATTGAGGCCATAGAACTATGTTTGTAGATAGTTTGGAGCCATCACCACCTAACCAAGGTAAAGATAATTCTCTTGCATAATAAAGTGCCCCAAAAAAAGCTGCGAAAAACATTACTTCTGAGAATATAAACCATACCATACCCCATCTGAAAGAAATATCGACCTGAGCGTTATAAGTTCCAGACTCGCTTTCTCTAACTACTTCTGAAAACCAGCCATAAGTTATAATTAAAACTAATGCTAGACCTGTAAACATTATACTCATACCCGAAGTATAACCATTCAAATAATTAGCTAAACCAATAAATAGTACTATTAGAGCTACTGTATTTAGAAAAGGCCACTTAGTTTCATGTGGTACATAATAACCATTTGGGCTACTCATAATTTAATTCTCCGAGATAGATCCTAGCTGATCTGTTGTATTAAACATTGTGTAAGATAATATCAAAGTCCTGGTATCTAAAGGTAAATTATCATCAATAATAAATTGTAGTGGCAACTCTTTAGTCTCAAGACCATTTATTTCTTGTTGGCTAAAACAAAAACATTCTATTTTTTTAAAGTACTCTGCATCCTCGCTAGGTACAACACTTGGACTTGCAGCGGCATGCTTTAAAGTTTTAGAATTATTTGTTAATAAATATAATGTATTATAAATTTTTCCAACTTGAACAGTCATTTCACGATCAACTGGTTCAAATGTGAATGGTGCAGAATTGGCAGTTGTAGATGTAAATTTGACAGTCACATATCTATCAGTAGGATTTTCGTTGATATTTAAAATCTTTGTTTGGTTAGTCTTACCATTTAAACCTGTGATCTCACAGAAAATATCATATAACGGAACAAGCATATATGAAAAAGAAAACATAAAAAGAGTAAACAAAGTTAAAGAAAGATATGTTTTTTTAAAATTTTTCATTAATCAATTTTTGGCGCTTTGTCAAATGAATGATATGGAGGTGGAGAAGATAATGTCCACTCTAACCCTTCAGCTCCCTCCCAACATTTATCTTCAGCAGTAACATTCTGTTTAAGTGTGTTGTATAAAATATATACAAATAAGAGTTGAGATAATCCAAACCCAAATGCACCTACAGATGCGATTGCGTTAAAATCAGCAAATTGAACAGCATAATCAGGTATTCTCCTAGGCATGCCTGCTAAGCCAACAAAATGCATTGGGAAAAATGTTAAATTTACAAAGATTGTTGTTAACCAAAAATGTAATTTACCTAGACCCTCATTATACATTTTTCCAGTCCATTTAGGGAGCCAATAATAAACTGCGGCTATAATTGCAAATACTGCTCCTGGAACAAGAACATAATGAAAATGTGCTACTACAAAATATGTATCATGATATTGGAAGTCAGCAGGAACCATGGCCAACATTAATCCAGAAAAACCACCTACAGTGAATAATACTATAAATGCTAGAGCAAATAACATAGGTGTTTCAAAAGTCATTGATCCTCTCCACATAGTTGCTACCCAGTTAAAAACTTTCACGCCTGTAGGTACAGCAATCAACATTGTTGTAAACATAAAGAATAATTCCCCAGCTAATGGCATTCCTACGGTAAACATATGATGTGCCCAAACTATAAAAGATAGTAATGCAATAGAGGCTGTTGCGTAAACCATTGAGTCATAGCCAAATAATTTTTTTCTAGAGAAGGCTGGAATAATAGTTGATACGATGCCAAATGCAGGCAAAATTAAAATATATACTTCAGGGTGACCAAAGAACCAAAATATATGTTGAAATAATACTGGATCTCCACCACCTGAAGCAGTGAAAAAAGTTGTTCCAAAAAATCTATCTGTTAATAACATCGTAATAGCTCCAGCTAAAACAGGCATTGAAGCAATTAATAAAAAAGCTGTAATTAACCAAGTCCATACGAAAATTGGCATTTTCATAAGCGTCATTCCTGGGGCTCTCATATTCAGTATTGTTGCAATGACGTTGATTGCACCTAAAATTGACGATAAACCTAATAAATGTATAGATAAAATAACAAATGGCATTGAATCACCACCTTGCAACGAGAGTGGCGGATACAGCGTCCAACCAGCAGCTGGGCCTCCACTTTCAAAAAATAGAGTACTTAGCATCATGGTAAATGCAAACGGTAAAATCCAAAAACTCCAGTTATTCAGCCTGGGTAGTGCCATGTCAGGAGCACCTATCATAATTGGTAGCTGCCAATTGGCTAGACCAACAAATGCAGGCATTACAGCACCAAAAATCATTACCAAAGCATGCATTGTGGTCATCTGATTAAAGAAGCCAGGCACAACCAATTGCAAACCTGGTTGAAATAATTCGGCTCTAATTACTAGAGCCATCAAGCCACCAATAAAAAACATTATTAAGCTGAACCATAAGTACATTGAGCCAATGTCTTTATGATTTGTAGTAGTTATCCACCTCATAATACCTGAAGGTGTATGGCTATGGTCATCATGTAATTTATCTATATTTGCACTCATAATAATTTCCGTTTACTTAGTTTTAGCAACCTTATTGCTTTTCTTGATAGAAACCCATTTGTAATATTCGTTTTTAGGTACAGCTTTAACAACAATTGGCATGAAGCCATGATCTTTGCCACATAATTCAGCACACTGCCCTCTATAAGTTCCAGGTTCTTTTATATCAACCCATAACTCATTTATATATCCGGGGATAGCATCTTTTTTGCCACCAAGTTCTGGCACCCACCAAGCATGGATTACATCACTAGCTGTTAAAAGTATTCTCACTTTGGTTTCAGTAGGTAAAACAACCACATTGTCAACATTTCTAAGATAATGATCGACTTCCGTTACTTCGATCCCAGAGTTGAGTCTTCTTGCAACATTACTCTCGTTATCAATTTTACTAAAAAAGGATACATTATCTTCTAAATACTCATATTGCCACATCCATTGATAACCAGTAACTTTTAGGGTTATTTCTGAATCTCTAGTATCTTCCATCATGATTAGGGCTTTAGTCGCCGGTACCGCCATACCTACCAATATTATAAAAGGAATGACTGTCCATATAATTTCTACTTTTGTACTTTCATGAAATTTTGCTGGCTTATAACCAAGTGATTTACGATGGTAGATTATAGAGTATAACATTGCTCCAAACACGAGAATGCCAATTACTACAGTGATGTAGAAAATTAACATATGTAAATCATATGCTACCTCACTGGTTGGCGTTACACCTCTAGGCATATTTGTTTCCCAGTCCGCTAATATCGTAGCTGGAAAGCTAACCATCAATAATATGTTAAATATTTTCATTAATCATCCTTTATTTAATGAGCTCCATCATAACAAAATATTAGTATTTATGGAATTTCTAATTTAAGAAAATTAAATCTTTTTAATGGGTATAACCCCAGAATTTTCATTAGTATTATCATAATTCTTCCATGCAATACCATATATGATCTCATACGTAACTGGCAGTCTATTACCATCTTTATTAACTGGATAATTTTTGGATAATTTTTGATATGAGCTTTTACTTATGAACTTAGGTTCTTGGCCAACCACGGTATTCGCTCCAGTTTTTTTAAGTGAATCTAATACATCTCTAAACGAGGCATATTCAATAACTATTATTTCAGTATCCATTACTGGATCATGAAACCCATACTTCACCAAAGAATCCCCATACAAATGCATATCTGAAAATGTGTTAATATGTTCATCATTGTCTATAGACAAATATGCTGTTCTCAATTCTTGTAATGTACTAGGACCTACAGTTGAGAATAAAAAAAGTCCTTTATTTTTAAGAAACCTTTGAATGTCATAAAAAATTTTATCAACTTCATCACACCAATGTAAAGTAAAACTCGAAACAATTAAGTCAAATTTTTTATTTTTAAAAGGCATATTTTCAGCATCAGATAAAATTAAATCTAAATCAGAGTTTTTCTTTTGAGATTCATTTAACATATTAAAAGAGATGTCAAGACAAGTTATTTTAGCTTCAGGGAAAAGAGTAGATAACATATTAGATAAATATCCAGTTCCACAACCTATATCCAGTATATTGTTCGGTGTAATTTTAATAGTAGATAATCTGTTGCAGAGTCTTTTTGTGACTTCTTTTTGAACTATAGAATGCTCATCATAAGATGATGCTTTTGTATTGAATGAATATTTTATTTTATTTTTACTCATTTACTTTAAATAAAATCAATTATTGATTTATAGATATTTTTATTTCCATTGATGAATGGAATATGACCGAGATCACTTATTATTATTTCATGATATGCAATATTTTTTCTATCAACAAATTGATCTTTGTCTGTGTTTATACAAAGTATATTATCAGATTTAAACGGAATATGTTTGTTTGGTGAAAATAATTTCATTTTATTTAGATTATCAATTAATATTTCAGATGATGGAAAGTCTATCATCTTGAACTTGTTAATAATTTCTCTAAACTCCTTTTTTGATTGATTTGAGTGCTTTACGCATTCATAGATAAAGTTTTTTATAGTTTTATTTCTATCTAACCTGAGATTAGTGATTAATTTGTCAATATTTTTGATACTAAGTTCTTTATTATTGGGATCTTGTATATCTAAATTTGCATTAATTAAAACTATTTTGACATCAGATGCGATTATTTCATGGTATGCATTTAGTACTAATAAAGCTCCATAAGACCATGCAACTATAATAGTTTTATCTTCAACCATATTAAATACTTTTCTACAAAAATCATTATGGCTTACCTTTGATTTTTTATTTATTCCATATCCTGGTAAATCAATAAGCTTTACTGATTTAAATTTATTAAATTCTTTATCTAGACCGTTCCATATTCTACTATCAAAAAGCCATCCATGAATAAATATAATATTTAGATTGTTCATATGTTAAAAGTTATCTTTTTTTAATGTACTATTAATTATATATTAATCAAATGATAGAAAATATGTTCAACATGGAAACCTTTATTATTATTATTATTTTCTATTTATTAGGATCTATATCATTTGCAGTATTAAGTTCTAAATTGTTTAATCTACCTGATCCTCGATCGTTTGGGTCGAAAAATCCTGGCGCAACTAATGTAATGAGAAGTGGCAATAAATTAGCAGCTTTTTTCACATTGTCAGGAGATATACTCAAAGGCTATATACCAATTATTTATATGTTAAACCAAGGTTTTCATATCTATGAATTATATTTATTATCTTTTATGATCTTAATAGGACATTGTTATCCTATAACTTTAAGATTTAAGGGCGGGAAAGGAGTTGCGACATCTCTTGGTATATTATTTGCACTCGCGCCAATAGTGGCATCTCTGGTAGTATTAACCTGGTTAACTATATATTATCTTTTTAAGGTATCAGGCGTATCAGCTCTGATAGGTTTTTTATTACTTCCATTTTTTATGTTTTTGATGGGTAGCGATAGTAATATGATAATGATTTCATTTGCCAACGTAGTTTTTATCTATTTAACTCATAAACAAAATATACTTGAATTTATGTCAAACTAAGCTTGATGATGGCGATGGCTTAATTTCTAGTGACTTTTGATTAGGTGTAGATGATTTTAACCAACCCATAAAAGCAATCATAGCTCCATTGTCTGTACTAAATGCAATGTCTGGAAAAAATATATTCTTATTACCTTTTTCTTTATCAAATCTATCCCTTAGTCTAATATTTGCGCTAACGCCACCTGAAATTACTATATTATCAATATCTAAATTCTCTGCTGCCCGCAATGTTTTGGTTATCAAAACATCTAGAATTGCATTTTCAAAATCAAAAGCAATATCAGATATCAAATCATCTGTTAATTTAGTTTCATTAATTAATTGAGTTACATGCGTCTTAAGACCGCTGAAGCTGAAATCATAACAGCTTGTGTTTAGCATTGGTCTTGGGAATTTAAATGATGAAGATTTTTTTTTCGCTGAAGCTTTAGATATTTCAGGTCCCCCAGGGTATGGAAGACCTAGATGTCTTGCAACTTTATCAAAAACCTCTCCTGCTGAATCATCTAACGTCTTGCCTAAAATATCATAGCTAGAATTATCAGTAATAGAAGATAGTATCGTATGACCACCTGATACTAGCAATGATATAAATGGTGGTTTCAAATTATTTTCTGAAATCATGGGTGAAAAAATATGAGCTTCTAAATGATCAATTTCCATGGAGGGAATTTTTAATGTCCATGCTAAAGATTTTGCAAATGATGCGCCAGTTAAGAGTGGTCCCAATAGCCCTGGACCATTGGTAAAAGTCACGAGATTTATATCATTTAAATTCTTTTTAGCGAGTCTTAATAATTCATCAAGCAATGGCACTAATTTTAAAACATGATCTCTAGATGCTAGCTCAGGAACAATTCCTCCATACTTTCCATGTATTTTATGTTGTGAATTCACAACATGCCCTAACATTCCCTGATTAGAATCGTAGAGCGCCAATCCGGTTTCATCACAAGATGATTCTATACCTAATATTATCATTCTTACCCCAATATTTAGCTAAATCTATTGCTTTATTAATATAATCAAGTAATATTACGCCATTATAAACTATTTTAAATAAATATATGCCAAGTGTACAAATTAGAGAAAATGAGCCATTTGAAAT
>MDSV01125660.1_pt1 | contig 17704 bp, 12 predicted proteins | sample 810851 | NCBI WGS metagenome assembly MDSV01 (sample SAMN05326640, study PRJNA326480) | marine metagenome | isolation source: seawater | place: Atlantic Ocean: North East | collected 2012 | reverse complement strand
TTTTGCCCTCAGACCCTCCGGACAGGCTTCTGACGGAGTTTTGCCATTTGTATACAGGTATGCACAGTCTAAATCAGTGTCACCCAGAGAAGCCGAATACTTCCATGTCCTGCTCAAATCACCAGGAGGGACATTATGAAGCCTTCCTTCTGCATATATTCCGACACACTCTTTCTTATCATCCAGAACTTGAAATAGCACGTATCCCCCTAGTAGCCGCCGCCGCCACCCATGCTTCCACCTCCGGTGGTGCTGGGTGTCGAAGACACTGTTTGACTGCCGGCGCTGGGCAGGGTTGGTGTTATATCCTCGTCTTTTGCTTTCGCTAGGACCTCATCTTGTCTCATCATCTTAAGTCTTTTTACCTTTGCCACGTTGGCTTTTTCCATTACGTGTTCGTTTATTGCAAATATTGTCTTATTAAAACCTTGAATCGCATAAAGATCATAAAACTTTTTTGTCATTCTGTCAAGTTGTTTTTTATTTAAATCTGCTCCGTCTTCTCGACTCCGTATATAGTAGTACATTCTTAGCCAAAAAAGAGGTCCGTACTTCCTAGCATAATGGCTGCTTTCGTCTATCTGTCCGAATTGGTCGAATGCAGCCACCTTATCGCGCTGATATACAGTTGTAAGAGAGCCTGCCTTGTTTACACACCCATAAGATGGGATATAAATCGCAGGCTCAGAATCAACTATTGCATTGTAATAAGATACAAGATAAAATCTTAAATAAGTTACATCCTCGAAATAAGTTTGTGCGAATGCTTGGTTATACAAATGCTTGATGCCCGAGGAGCCCGCTGCAAAGTATCCATTGTTAATCATTTTTTGTCTCATAAAGTCGTGCTTTAGGTTCGCATAGATGCGCCATGGGATATTTTTATCAACAAAAAACCCTCTCTTTTCGGCTCTAAGGCGGAACAAGTCATAGTTTTTATCTCGAAGAAATCGTTTATACTTTATACGATCATTATTCGCATTGGCTGGAGCCAAATCAATAACAAGACCGCTAGCTCTTGGAGAGCAATACTTTGATTTTACAAACGCGCTAAAGGTTACCGGCATTTGATGGCAGATTTTTTCAACATACGACACATAAACTTTTATAAACTCATTAAAATCTTTAAATGAATTTTCAGGCTCTTTAACATACGTGTCTGCAAAATAACTAAAGACGGCGCCGACCATGTGCTCATTATAGTCGTCCTCCGCTGACGTCCAGCCCGAGTAAGCATATGGGGTTGAATAGAAGCTTTCTCTTGACGAGACTTGAGCGGTATTACTATAAGACAACCTGCTGTCCATGTCGTCAAATAAGTTGTCAAAAGCGTCAGCAACAAAATCTAACGCAAAAACAGAAGAGCCACGATTATAGCTAACTTCTTGCAAGTTCTGAACCAGTGGATATGATGGCACGCCGGCTGGACTAAGCAAGCCGTAGGGCATTGAAACGTTCCAAGCATCAAACAGGTTCTTCTGTTGGTTACTAAAATCATTGAACATTACATCTTTGTAATATTCTCGTTCCAAGAAAAGTTCAGACGTTTTTTGATTACGACGGGTTCCGGCCGCAGGCGCTAGGTCACTGGGACGTGCCGTAGTGAGCGTCTTTGAAACTTTGTTTTTGCCATTAGTTTTTTTGTAATCTGTTATTTTCATTTAAAAAGATTTCCACGGATCTTTGTTTGGACCTATCTCAACCCAGGCGCCTGTGGCGCTGCTAAAATATCCACCCTCGCGGCGAGCCATTTCATAACGACGATTAAAAGATCGTTCATAAGCGTCCCCAGTTCCCTTGCCTATGGCGTCTTGAAGCTGCTTTAAAAGAACCTTTTCCTTTCCAGTGGGGAAAACCCGTCGAACTGGGTTCGCTTCAAATATTGCCTCAAGGCTGGTAATGTACTCACCGTTTTTCAAAGTTGATTTAACTGATGTTACAATGTAATATCCGCCCATTCGAAGCGAGTCCACGCTAGGGGCTTTTGACGAGAGAGCGCCTCGTCGGTTGGGTGTAAATATCCCAGTAAAAGAATCAAAAATACCAGCCACACCGGTCTTTGGCGGCTCATCTCTTGCTGTTAGCTGTTCGGGGTTGACATAAATCAATTGACCGGGGTGGAAATATCCATTTCCAAGCATCTCGCAGCTAAAATTATAAATCGCTCCACCGGACAAATCAGCTCCAAGGTCACCTCCGCCCAAGGATTTAGCTTCTGCCAAATAAGGGGCGTCATTTTTACTAAAAGAGTAGTTTAACAAGACGCCGTTGCCTTTTCCAAGCAAAATGTGGTGTATGCCGTCTTTCTTATCCTGTGGCGGATTATAATCTCGAAAGCCGCCTTGCGAAGTAACCCTAAACAAGAGCATTTCATGAAATTGATTTGTGCTCACAGCGTTTTTTTTCCAAGTGCCTTGCATTCGATTTTTTCTAACAAGTTCAGTCATCTTCTTTGCAGTCATAGCTCTGCCTGGTTGCCAATTTTTGAAGGCGCTGGCGCCCAAACTGATTTCTCCCAAATTAAATATGTCATAATGCATTTCATAGTTTTGTCCTGCTGCATAATCATTGCAACCAGGACCAAGAGACGGGATTACCAGACTAGTGAATACGTCACGCAGAACATTGGCAAAAGTGTATACCGATTTTTGCGGCTTTATCACTGAGTTTTTAAACCAAACAGTAAAAAGCTCTAAAGATATTGGCAGGTTATACAAGCTTCGATTAATGTATTTTGGCTGTGATGCCTGTCCGCAACCCTCCTTAGAAAATGTCTTTTTACAAGGATCTGACACGCTGGCAGGACCTGCAACGATAGAAACTGTTTGCAATGTCTCTTTGAACTTTTTGCGCCCAGGATTACCATGCTCAGAATCAGCTAAAAGAGAACAAAGCCTGTCCATTAAGTGACCAAAGAAGAAATAATGTAATTTTACAAATTCTCCAGAGAGGCCAGCATTTTCAGCAGCCTTCACCTCTTCATCTGAAACATCGCTTGACTCTTGTATTTGGGTGCCTGCTTTAGAATTAGCCAATTCATCAACATCCGCTTTTCTTGGCTTTGACTTGCCAGCTAATTCTCTCATTTCAGTTTTTGTGGCTTTTGGCTCGTCGCCGCCCAAGAGACCTACAGCGACGACGGTAAGTGCATTTTGTAACCCTGCCTCTAAAGCAGACTGGGATCTAGCCGGTGACCTTACGTGATCTGAAATTTTTTCATAATCGGCACAGGGACCTGTTTCCATATTTTCGATATAGGATCTGTGACCGAGATATTGCCCTTGGGCATTTTTATCAACAAACACGTCCTCTTTTTTTCTAGTAGTCTTCATATTAATCGCCTCTCTAGGCACATTAATTACCTGCATAACTGGCTCTAATACTTCAAAAACCCGCGTGTACCCCTCCATCTTATTTCTGATTACCTCTGCTTCCGCTTCTTCAATCGCCTTATCTTCTTCTGATTTTTCTTTGTCATTTTTGCTTTTATCTTTCTTATTCTTTTCACCAGGAGTCCTAGTGACTGCAGCACGACGGGCTTTGTCTTTTTTTAATTTTGCTAAATTTTGCTCAGAAGCTTTTATGCCATCTTTGTTGCCGCTAGATGATGGGTTAAAGAAGATGTTTGCAGAGACGTGATTTAACCCCGCTATGGCGGCGGCGTGGTATTGAATTTCCAAATTAAACGAACCATCAGGATTAAAATTAAATGTATGGTTTTTCAAAGACAGCAGATACATCCTTCCAGTAGACCTAATCGCCCTTCCCATGTCTTTTCTTTCATTAAAACCAAGCGTGTCTGTGCTTCCTATGGAGGGTGTGCCTGTTGCTGAACCAAGAAGCCCATTTGCGCGACCAAATTGTGGCAGCTGCCAGCCGGCAAAAAGTTTAATTTGATAATCGCGAGGATCAAAGAATGTGGCTTTGCTTGAATATTCTGGGACAAAATTTGCACATTTTTTTGGTGACGGCTCTGCTTTTTCTTTGGCAATCCCAACTCGACCTGCAGAAATCAAGTCAGACCAAGCATATTTTTCACCTTCGCCACTGGTGCGCACTTTTTGAAACGCAGAAAAGTTTTGAAAATAAATATTTAAGCTTACAGCAATATGATTGCCAACTTCTGCCGGCTGGGTTGCCAGCAAGTCTATTTCTACAGATTCTATTCCAACATCCTCGCCTCTTGTGACCTTGTTGTTAAAAATACTCTGTACTGCAGTCTGTTGAACTGAAGTGTAGCTTCCTTTTTGAAAGAAAAACTCAATGTCTTTTTTCGCTTTGGGTATCGTTTTATATAATCTTATTTGAGGCACAAGAAATGCCGCTTGTTGTGATGACATTTCTGAAAAAGTATCATACGTGTCTGTACCGGTGATATCGTTCACAACTGTTTTAGCATTACCAAAAAGCAGCCTAGTATATTGCAAAGACTGATTCCCTTTCTGTGTGTTGTAATCTATCGCTCGATGACCACGCATCCACAAGCCAGATAAAAGACACTGGGCATTGAACCGGTTTTTATTTCCTTCGGATCCATCCTTTGCCATTTTTATACTCCATAGCAACCAAGCACATATTCTAGCGGTGTTGGTATGAACACTGTCTGTCCAGTTTTTAACATAAATTCAGCTGGCTTCTTATTAAACCACGCAATAACCCACCATAGCTCTGGATCATCGTAAAATTCTACCGCATATTTTCGATATGAATCACCGTAGCTCCAAGTTCGCCTGATAACCGTTAAAGAGCGAATTTGCCCTGGTGAAGGATATCTCATTTTACCACTACCAAGCTCATATTGTTTGATATACTTAACACCCCTTTCTCGAAAATAAGAATCATAAAGAGGCTCAAAGTTGTCAAAAATCTCTGTCATGCTATATCTAGTTACGTCACTCATGCTTATCCACCCCCCAGTACGCCAGCTTGAAGGGCATCAAGAATATCACTCGGGCCGCCGGTACCCTCGCCCTCAATAGTGCTTTGCATGGATGTTGTTATGCCTAAAAGCTCCTCTGTTTTGTAAGGAAACTGTGTAAAATCTGTTGTATCGTCGTGACCCACAACATGAGAATGGAGAGGCTTAAACTCACAAGTTAGTCTATGCAGTTTTGGCGCAATATTAATTCCACTCTCCGCATTGTGACCAGTAAAAAATCCAGCGTCAGTATCTGGATTTACGGCTATTCCTGATAAAATTCCATACAAGCCAATTTTTGAATTGCCGGAAGAATCATCGATTAGGTTTCCAAATTTAATTGCCACAACAGGGGCGGCTGTCATAAGAGTACCAGTTTTAACAGAGGTATAACTGGGATAAAGCATTCTGACTAGCCTTGAAAGATTTTGAAGGTTTTTTACCGCTTCGTGCACATCATAAGCAGGTATATCTATTTCAAAATTAATAACCCTGGTTGTATTTTGAAATGTATAAATAGGATCCATTCTTGCATAGACAGTTGTCTCGTTCCAATTTGAAGTATAGCTATCATTAAATGCTTTTAAAAAAGCCTTAAAGGATACGGAATTAGCGTGATCCCGAGCATCAGTGATCTTTATACGAGAAGCTTCTTTTCCGTATATTGCATCGGTATTATCTGCACCCTCTACTGGATTGCTGAACATTTCTTGTTCTTCTGCCATGCTTTGTCTCCTATGTTTGTCTTACTCTAGCTGTTGTATACTTCTTGTTAAGAAGGCTCTCTATGTGCGGCAACGTTGCCTCGGCAAGTCGCTTTTGCCCTTCGCGGTCGAGAGCAAGAATGATTCTGTTGTCACCAGATGCAGTGTCTCCGCCGGCCGGTGAACCAAGTATCTTTGCTAATGCTTCTAAGGTTTCTTTTACTGCCTCAGTATTAGTAAATAGACCGCCCTGCAACTCTATCACCATATCAGTAATGGATTCTGTCACTCTTTCAATCTTTGTTGCTTTTGCATCATCAAGCTCGCTAGCTGTTACTAGCACCTTGTCTAGTCTTTCCAGTGCAACTGGCGCGTCCGAGCCGATATCACTTAAGGACTCAAACATCATCGCAACGGTGAGAGGTGCTATCGTTGGCATCTCGTTCATGGTTTCAGATAACACCTCCATCGCTTCAGCCAGTCTTAAAACATTGTCGACTGAAGTGTTGCCCATTTTATCAAAAAGATCATTAAGCGCCATTACCTTCTCAACCTCTATGCTATTGAGAGTATTCGGCACAAAGAACGTTCCTAGAGAAAATAGCATCATAGCATTGCCTAACTTGAGCAGCCCTCCTGAAAGGGCTCCGAGCTTTTCTGTCTCTACTTCGCTTAGCGAGGCTAAAAATGCAGTGAGCGAAGTCATATCTCCTACCTCTGAGATCATTGTAAGATCCGAGAATATGGAAGATATAGACTTTAGAGAATCTTCATCAATATCGTCTGCGATGTCTTTGAGCGTATTTAAGAAGCCGAGGGCAGACTCCATTCCGCCGCCTCCAGCTTCTGCTGTTTTGCCCAGCCCCTCAAACATGGTAGCTAGCGCTTCAAGGTCGTCTGTGCTAACAAGCTTCAGAGAAAGCCCTAGTGCGCCCATACCAAGAGCAAACGCAAGCAAGCCAAACATTGCACCGAAACCTGCGACCGCAATTATAGGCAAGGATATCGCCAGTTGCATTATATTTGCTATGGCAGGTCCGCCGGCTGTGGCGAGTTCAATCATCCCCTTGGCGAGATCTAGAACAGCATCGACAACCAAGCCAAAACCAAGCCCAATCAAAGCTAAGCCGGTGCCCAAAAGTATAAAGGCAATGCCTAGAAGCATGATGGGTATAGCTGCAGCTTTAGCCACTGCAGCCAGCGCCACCAATCCTGCGTTGACATAGGGAGAAGCAATAGCAATTGCCATCAATCCTGCTGCGATGATTGGCAGCAGTAGGTAAAAGGGAGGCGAATTTGGTTCGGTAAGCGCGGCGATGAGTGTGAGAACAACCATGACTAATCCACCCATCGCAGCTTTCGCAGACATGGTAGCTGCAGCATATGTGAGCATTGCCCCTGCAATAACAAACAATAAAGTCGATGCTGGTCCCAAGTATTCCTCAAGTAACATATATGCGCCGATGAGCAGACCCATAACCCCAAACCCATAGAGCATTGCGCCGCCGAGGGCGTTCATTGCGAAAATTTGTTTCCAAGTAGCAGCGGTGGTACCCTCTACCATAAACGTTTTAATCGCCCAAGTTTTGATTGCTGCTAAATTAGCTCCGATGCTAGCATATACCTTGCCAATCGTTCCATTTAGCGCAGAAGATAGCAGAAAATATCCACCAACTAATGTCATCAACACAGGAACGAAGGCGCCGCCTGTGATCTCGTTTAATGCCAAAACAGCATTCATAAACAGATGCATGCCATCGATAATTGGACCAACCGCAACTGCAAGCTGTTCCATAACCGCTGTAAATTTCTCAAACACAGATTGAGCCTTCTTCGCGATTTCAGCCAACCTAGCATTCGCATCGGCGTTCTCTTCTTGTTTTGCTAGCATCTCTTCGTAGCCTGCCAGTCCTGATCCGAAAAGCCTATTAGCTTGATCCATGTCTCGGATACCGGCAGCAGATGCAATTGCCTGGCGCTCAAACCTGCTCATTGAACTCCAGCTTCTTCCGCTAGCGTCGACGACGCCCAACAGGGCTCGAATGCGCTCTTCTTCGTTCATATTAACCAATTGCAAGCTGTTGAGGTAATTACCTCCCAATATCGCGTTTAAACGGCCAGCAGATTCTGCTGCGCTTTCGAAAGTGTCAAACTGTTCAGTAATGTTAATTAAGTCTTGTGTTGCAATACCCGTTGCTTTTGCCGCCGCTTGGACCTTCTTGAAAACCTCCACGCCATCTTTGCCATATTTTGCAAGAACTGGCATCGACGCTTGCAAGTTATCCATAACTTGACCAATCGGCATATTTATTTGATCAGCAAACATTGCCATGTTAGTCATTGAGGCTTGAGCTTCATCTGCCATCATGCCGAGACTGCTTACCATAATATCTAGCAATCCAGCAGTTGTGTCTGTTGAAACGCCGGCTCTCTCCATTGTAACCGTAAATTTGGCTAGCTCTGTTTGTGTTTGTTTTGTTGCGTTAGAGAAAGTGGTCATTCCTGTATAGAGAGCCGTAATCGACTCTGATACTGTCTCAAGGTTTCCACCGACAGAGGCTGTTATTGTCCTGGTTTCGTGGAAAACCGCGTCCATCTCTCCTGCTGCACCTGTTGTCTTGTTAAAAGCAGCAAGTGCTTGGTCGAGAGCTTTAACCATCAATATTGTTTGTGTAAAGATGTTCTCCATCAACGTGGCAAACAAGTTGTGGGGCTTAAGTGCCTCTGTGACCACTTCTGCCTGTGCCTTCATGGCATTACCAAATCCCATTTTTTCTGCTCTGCCAAAGAAGCTGTTTTCCCAAGAGCTAGAGCTTAGATTGAGCATATTTAGCAAGGTTTCAGTTTCGCTTACAACTTCTTCATTTGCTTGCCTTGCATCATCCATATCTTGAGCAAATTTTCTAGTGATATCAACGTTTTTTTCTTGCTCGCTAACTTGATGTGTTAAAAGCGCCAGGTGTGCCTGCGCACCTGCTAGAATTTCGGGTGACACATCAGCATTTTTTCTCATCTCCTCATTAAGCGATACTGCTGCGTCAAGCTGAGATTTTAAGATTGCAAGATTTCGCTCATCAGCATCTAGTTGTATTTGAGACTTGGCTATGTTCATGTCTGCGACATGCAGAGAATCTAGAGTATATTTTCTCTTAAGACTCTCCTTCACCGTTATCATATCTTGAATTCTACGTTGTTGGTCTTCTTTATCTACAATTTCGCCAGCTAAACGATTGTAGCCCTCTTGGAGAGCATTCAGTCGCTCGGCATGCGTCAGCGCTTCGTCCATCGCATCGGCAATTGCTCTCGAAGCCTGTGCTGATCGCTCCATGGTAGAAGGATCATAGCTTGTACCTCCGCCGCCAGCCTTTCCGGAAAGCTTATTAATAGCAGCGGTTAATGCCTTGATGTCTTCTTTTGTTGCATTTGCCATGCGCTAATTGTTCCTTATTTAAAAGGCCACTTAAGCTTCGTGGCTCTCTCGAATTTGCTAACTGCACTCTGCAAAGCATAACGACTTCGGTGTGTGTTAGGATTATCAAGCCCGTAACGCATGTACGCATCCATATATCTCTTCTCTCTGGATATTGCATTAGCAAACGATTTAATCTCTTGACGATTACCTTTTAACATAGCATTTACTGGGGCACCCTGGAACATTCTAGAAAGCATCCACTTTATGTTTGCGCCCATTACAGACAAAACACTTTCGGTCAACTCTCCTCGTCGGTGAGCGCCTAAATCTATAACAATCTGCTCGTTTTCTTGAATTTGCTGCTGTTCCATGTTGGTAGCCCCTTTGAAGCACACGTTTAGTCAAAGTAAATAGTCTCTAAAAACAAATAAGGCTGGGATGAACCCAGCCTATTTATTTAACGCGCTATCTAGATTTTCTTTTTGCCTTGTCATACTCTTCTCGCTCTTTCTCGAACTGCTTTGCCAAGCGATTCGCAAACCAGTTACGAAGACCTATGGGAAGGCTGTATAATTCGACAATACTCCAGCCTCCGTGATGTTTCATGGTGAAGAATTGCTCATACACCATCTCCATGTATTTACTACTTAGGCCAAAAAAACTCCGCAGAAAACGGAACCTCCATCTCTGTTTCCAACCCGCAGAACGGACAGTGAAATTCTTGAGCCATATCCAATGTTGGAGTAATCTTTGCACTGACAGATCTTAAAAAGCGCGAATCAAGCGCTGGCATGAGTCCAATAAACTCGTTAATTTGAAACTGATCTTTTACCCCATTGAGGGATACAATGATCCTTCGAAGCTGATCCATCAAGCTGGGGTCTGTGCTTCCAGCTTTGTTGCCTTTCCGCCTTTTCTTAGTTACGCTTTGAATCCACTGCTCATCTTTCCCTGTCATTAGCTTAAGTTCAGCTCGGATTTTTGTTTTTGGCAAAGTAACTAAAAAAGTTCCATTTTCTGTTCTTTCCCATGTTTTTTCGACCAATTGATCGTCATCATCATACTCTTCGTCATCTGGATGACGAACGGTGTGTTTTTCTAGATCAAAAGTATTTTTAGTGTGCGAACCACATGATGGACAGGTGACATTTGTTTCATATTCTGCCCCATAAGCATACATCCTTGTATAAACTAGAATTGCATTCTTATCTCCCGTCAAGAGTTCGTCGATCTTAATAGACTTGTCGACAATGACACTTTGAATTACTTTATCTAAAGCAACACCTTTCTTCAGAAGACTCCTAGATGTAAGGATGTCCTCTTCTCTTGCTGTCATGTGACGGATCTCAATTGCATTTTTGCCTTGCAGGGGGTGTCCCTCTGGGTAAAAATCCCCACGAGAAGGCAAATCAACCATCTCCGTTGGCACGATCCAATTTAAGCCAACGTTGCTTGTACCCGAAGCAGCTTCTTCCAGAGTACCCTCGGGCAGAGTCTCTGTTGCAGGAGTCACAGGGGGTCCACCTTCGAGATGGGCTCCCGTGCGCTCCTGATTATTCCGACTAGACATTTAAACCTCTCTTAAATGATTTATCTTATGTAGCCTATATCTTAATACAAATTAACGCAGATGTTAAAATTTATTTAAGTCTAGGTAAAGTTAGTTTTTGCAACAACCTGTGAAGCTTCGTTACCATATGGATTGTCGCCGTTACGAGCGTTCAATTTGGCGTAGTCGTATCGAAACTCAACAGATATCTCCACCATATCATCTGAGCTATAGTCCAGTTCTCCGAGAGTAACTTTCTTAACCCAGGCATTGTAGAGATGCCATTCTTCAATAATTGTATCACCAGCAAGAACCGCGCCGCCGAAAGCTCCTCCGCCTCCGCCGCCAGGATCGACGTCACTCGAACCGAGCTGTACAATTCTAATTCTTCCAGCTTGATTCACAGCGCCTGCTTTTGACATAGTTGTTGTGTCGTTCATATCTTCAGGGGGATGATAGCCGGCTCTAGTCAGATTGTTGTAAAAAGTCTGAGCTAGATCTGGAGTAGCTGGATCTGCCATGGTCACAGTAACTGTACTCCACTTTGTTCTGCCAGGGTAGTAGAATTCGTGATTCAAGTATTGGTGTACCGATTCAGTTATTTCCCATTCTGGCTTAGTTACTTTTTTGCATATCCATGGTTGCATGTCACCTATGTAAGCTAGCCATCTATATTTTCTTTTGGGTTCACCTGGATCCCCAACTTGTGACCAAAATCCCATTATTTGTATCCTCCATAAAGATTTCTATTGTAAATATGTTTCAAAATTATTTTTAGTCCGCAAAAGCGGCTCCAGTCCTTGCAATATTAAAATCAATCGCAATAAATTCGATCGAACGAGCGGGCTTCAAGAAAATCTTGGCGTACAAGATGTTTCTGTCAATCAAATCAGGCGTTGTTGTCGACTCATCTAAGATTATCTTGTAGTCAGTTAAGCCAAGGTTTAGCTTGACACTCTTCAAGAAAGGATCAACCTGACTCAGGAATCGATTCCAAGTTACCTGAACGTTGTTGTCGAAGAGAATTGTCGCAGCAACCGCTGAAACTCGCTTCTTAATAAAGAGAAGAAGTCTTCTCACATTAATACGATCAAGTGCGGACGGAGTTGCTTGAAGCGTCTTCTGTCCGAAGATTACAATCCCCTCAGAAGGGAAGCTCGCGATCGGATTGATATTAGCAGCATAGAGCGTGTCACGCTGCTTGCTGGTGAGCTTTTGAGTGATACCAGTAACTGGCATGCCCGCTGCTCCTGTGCTTAACCCGCCGCGATTGAATCCTGCTGGTGCAAACCAAAGCTTCTGCTTGGCTTGTCCAAAAGACATCGCTCCGAGAGCCACAACCGAAGGCGGTACCCAGACCAGCTGATTAGCAACTGTGTCTTGAATCTGTACCCAAGGGAAGTAAGCGCAGCCGTAGCTAGTGTCAAGCTCCCTGTCTCTCATCGTTCGTGCTGCATTGTCCGCATCACCAACGCGAGATTGGTAGCCGTCCGTGCTTTCAGAAGACGGTGTGTAGTCATTCTCGACATCAATGATTGCCAGTGCATCGGCACGATCTTCAACCATCTCAAGTAGCAAGTTTGTAACAAGCGGCTTATTAACACCGGGTATAGTAATAAGGTCATACTCGGCATCTTCTGGGTCTCGAACAATGTCAATTGCTCGTCTTAAGCTGTTGTAGACATGATCAGTTGTCTCTGTAGCAGAGTCACTAATCTTTGCATTACGAAGCGGATTCTTTTCAGTGATATCCAGTCCGTCGTGACCGCCGAAGAGAGGCATTGTAAATCCTTTAACACCGTACTCGACGATAGCGTTGTAGCCCGTGTAGCCATTGTTAGCTGCAACAGACAAGGAAGTACCAGTTCTTCTCGAACCAGACGTGTATGTCGCATCCAGGTTGTTGTCAGAACCAGACACATCGTCCAAAGTAAACACGAAAGAGTGCTCAAGCTCTAGGACATCAGACAAGTCATCAGAGAACTGGTTTGCCGTCAAAGTTTCTGGCAAGGCGCGGGCAATATCTACCTGGCTAGCGTCCCATAGCTTGCTCGTAGATGAGCGGCGCATATCGATACCAAATCGAACTTGGTCCAAGTTAGTGCCATCGTCAGTGTTGGCGCTTCTAAGAGCCATTGTAGGCCACTTGAACGTTCCGGTAAAGAAAGCTGCTGCGGTGTCTTGAATTTCTTCAAACTGTGTTTTAATCAAAACACTAGACGATGCAGCCAACATTGCAGGGTTGTTCGTAGTGTTGTCTCCAACCTTAATAAATGCATTGTTGTTAGCTAGCGCGGCGAGTGCCGAACTATCAATTGCCCCAGTGATTGCTCCAGCCGGGTAAAATAGTCCCGTTCCGCCGGTGACACCAGGGGTGTAAGTAAAGTTAGCTGGTTTCGGAGGTCCAAAGAATCCGAAAGGAAGTAGTTCCGGATCGAGCGAGCCGTCGCGAAGTGCTTTGGCAATCTCAAGTCTCAAAAATCTTGAGCGATTATCAAATTCGCCGTATTCAATCGATCGTCGTTGTGATTCAGAAAATGCAAAGTACTTGTCACCAATTTTTCTTCCAATAAAGTTAGCAGAATTTGGATTTAAGCTGCAGTTTGAGAATCTCTCAATAACTTGTGGCTTCTTGTCGATATCAGAAATACCTCTGATTGTCACAGTGAATGTGCCGTACTTGTCAGCCAAGTTACCAGACCTTTTAATGTCTTCGATTGTAACTTTGAGGTTCTTTTGATCCCATTCTCCCGTGTTGCGCGAGTGGAATTTGAACAGCTTTGGCATAGCTTCTGCAACAAAGTTGTTTCGATCACCAAGGTCCTGGCTGATAACCCACCCACTGCGAGCAGCTTGGTGCCCGAAGCGACGGTTTGACCAATCAGATGATCCAGAGCCGAGACCTGTGATAACACCAAAGCATTTAGCCGATGTCGTAATCGTGTCGTTCATGTGTCTTTCGAAAGTCTCACCAAGCCAGTAAGACTTCACGACACCAGTCTCCGTAATAGTGCTGTTTACCAAAGTAGGATTTGTGTTAAACACCTTTCTGATGTATTTATCCGACTGAGGGTCAAAGTTGAAAACAGCTTGGTCTTGTATGACTCCCGAGGCGTTTTTAATGACAGCTCGGAACTCTGCTCCCGTATCAGCCGTCGACTCGACCAACACTGAGTTGGAGGCTGTTATTGCCAGCGACTCTTTGTCGGTAAGGTCAGCAAGTGCGCGTACATTACCACTAAGGGCAATTTCACCAGCATCAACGTAGAAGACCGCAGCTAGTGCCATGTCAACATTTGTTGTGACCGATCCACTCTCAACAACCCAAAGTCCGTAGGCGCCACCAGCAGAGCTGGGGTTTGTTCCAAGGTCGTTGGTTGTTTGCCAGCCGGCTTGTCCAGCTGTGGTGGCACTTGAATTTTGTGCCCCGAGTATTCTCAATATGTTAACTGGTCCATTATTGGCCAGCCATGCTTGTGCAGCATATGCAGCATATGTGGGAGCCATGTAATTACCATCTCTCCAGACATCCCCACTTTTACCACCAGGAATTGGGTTTCCAAAAGTTTCAACAAAATCCGAAAGGGACTCAATTCTTGTTGGCACCATACCGGGTCCTCTTTCAAAAAGACCGACCACCAATGGTCCTCGGTCCAGAGCGGGCCCAGGAAGTTGTGAGTTATCGATTTCCTTTAGGAATATTCCAGGTGATACAAATTTAAATCTTGACGCTGACATCCTATATTTCTCCCTATTGATAGCTATTCTAATAGCATTGTTGTATTCCTAAATAAATAGTAAGGAAGTTGTCTAAAATCCTATTTAATCTCTAAAGCTTAATTTATCAGGTGAGATGTGTTCGGGAATGTCTCCAACAACGACGCGCTCTCTTCCAATCTTTATATCAACAAAGTTTTCTCTATAGATTAATTTGGGCTGATTTTCGTTTGTGTCATCTCCCATCAGGTGCCCGAGAACTTTTATTGAAAGTTGCGTTTCGTATCTTCTTTCCTCTTCACCTAGCTCAAGAATATTTGAATCTAAATTAAACTCTGGCTGGACAAAAGCCTCATAGCGGTGCCCGTTTCGATACAAGACAAAATAGTTAAGACCGCGACCTAAATTTAAAAAGGGTGTTGTTATTTCGTTTAATTGCTGCTGGTATTCTGTTCTTATCTTGATATTATATTGTATGTCGACATAAACAGGCAAAGGCATTGATATCGTTTCATAAACAATTTTTTTATTTTTCCGAGGAAAATTATGCTGCTGGCGGAGCCTGAAAGAGTCTGCGTTGGCATACTTTTTTGTCTTCTCTTGATTAATCCTTCTAGAAATCGTCAGGCGACCGGCGCCGGGTACATTTCCAAAAATAGCGCCTTTTCTTTGCAGGTCTTTAGTAGTTGACCCTCTTTCAATTGATATCACAGGTAGTATGTGCGCCCCCATAGAGTCGCGAAGATCTTCATTTTGCTTAACCTGGTATGCTCGCTCTGCAGAGGTCCATATAACAGGCACCTTTTTGAAGCCCTTGTTGGTTGTTGAGTGAATATTCATCCTATCATTAACAAACTCAAACAAAGATGCGTCGATATTTTCCAACGTCGAAGCATGGAATAACTCTTCTTTAATAATCGAAGGGTCTTCTGCCTCTGTATGTGTGTTGTCTTCTTGTTTACGTGGCATCGAAAAGCCCCTGGCGTGCTTTAACGCATTTTGCTGATATCTCTATTCTCCTATCAGCCTGTCCAAAAATCTCTCTTGGCTCTTGTAGTGTAACTATCTCATAATATGTTTTTCCGTACAAAACAAAGTCGCCTTCGCGAACAAACAGGTCTTGATCCTCTGTCAGTCTCCTTTTGTGGAAATGCACTACAATTGATGCTTCTTTGTCTAGACCGTAGTGTTTCGATGCAGTCTGAACTCCTTCCCACTCTACAAGAGCATATACCCTGAGAGGAGGAAGGAAACTCTTGTCGATGGCCTCTCCATAGATAGAATGATAATTTGTCGTTTCAAGGTCAATTGCGTAATATAGCACTTGCTGACCGGCGACTCGCTCAACAATCTCGTCGTTTACTTGCTTTACAAAGTCTCTTTCCTTTGCGCCGGCGAATAATGGAGGAGGGGGTGATGATGGCTGGTCCCACTTGTTTGCTTCCTTTGACATTCGTTATCCTCTATCCAACCAGCATTCCAACTGGGACAGTTGCTAAGGTTTGTTGAGCTGCTTGTACAATGCTGCTTTGTATCTCAGTAAGTTTGCTGTAGGTAAGCTCATCTAGGATTGTTTTAAGCTCCTCTCGCAACTTATCTTGCTCATCTTTTGATTGATTTAGCAAGTCAGATGCATTTAGCTGCAAGTCGTTACCGGGGATTGGAATTGAACCAAACTTGCCACGAACTTGACCAAGCATCTCTTTTGTTAGAGCCAGCGCGAACCGGCGGATCCATTGCTTACCAATGCTGTTAATATTCTTATAGGGCAAGTTTGCAAACGGAAGGGTGTTCATATTATTTACGCCGTCGTGACCCGAACTTCTATCTGTTTCTTCATCCCAAGCATCTTCCTGAATAGTGAATTCGACCCATACAGTTGATGGCGACACTGTTGTTGGTTTTGGAAAAATTCTCAAATTATTATTTTTAATTTCGTATGAATAGTGCGAATTTCTAGTGTATATCGCATCTTCGTAAGCCATGGCTTGAGCTTTATTTTGCCAAGGAGGGATAATTTCCCAACTGGAGTCGTCAGAGTACATTCCATACGTCGACATGTTACCCACAGTATTCAGTCCGCCGTAATATCCATAAAATCTCCACATAGCGTGAGGTGTTTTATAAAAAACTCTTTTGATGTTTACTCTTTTGCCACCAACTTTTCCATAATATGGTACAGTCTCGTCTTGCGAAGAGGACGCATTAATTAGGGATTGTAAATCATAATCTTGTATATCTTGCACTGTGTTAAAAGAGGCAGAATATGTGTTTTGATTGCCGCCTAAGCCAATCTGGTTACCAACACCATCGCCAACTCTATCTGCATATCCAAAGGTAAATCGCGGGAGCCTTAGAGAGGCTTCTGTGCCCGACATTGGGGACGAAGATAGTTGTTGTCCATGGTGATCAAACGTGCCTGTAGTGTTGCCTAAGACGTTGGGCAGTGTGTTCTTAGCTTGATGTATGTTTATGATGTAGGAATACTCTAGAACAGCCTCCTCATAGGCAGCAAAGACGTTCTGCTCAGTGACCTCAATGTCTAGTACATCTCCCCCAAGCTTTCTGTATGTGTAAGATACTTGCTCTACCGCTCCAGATACAAAGTTTGCATCATAAAGTTCTGCAGTACTATCGCCGTATATTCCAAAAGGATAGTTAGACGCAGTTTGCGCTTTTGAGAGGGTTCCAGTTGCCGGTAAGGTTACTGCAGACGTCTCGCTCGATGGTGTTAATGTGACAATGGCCATGCATGGGTGCTCCTATACAATACTAAATAGGTTTTTGAAAATGAAAAACCCCACCTTAGATAACTAAGATGGGGCTTTTCTAATTAAAGTCGCTTATGCGATTATCCAAGAAGGTTCTTGCAGATGACAAGACCGTACATATCAGGTCTAACCATCTTCTTAGCATAACGAGTCATGACACCCTTACGTGGCACGAAGTCTTCCGTACCAAAGATGGTAGGAGTGACTTGGAGCGGTACATAAGGAGCGTACACAAATCCGCTTTCAAGGAAGCTGTTACCTTTACGTCCGACGAGAATCACGTTTCTCTCGAAGTAAGGATCAACATAGACATCCCATTTCTTGCTAAGATTTCCGGACTTAATGGCTCCGATGGTGCCTTTGGCATCATCCATAACCACGTTAGCGCGGAATCCAGAAGTGAACTCAAGAATGTTCGCAATTTCAGGAGAGCAAACAACGAAGTTAGCTCCGCCGCGAAGCGTCTTGCGATGAATCTGAGCCGACACATCGTTGATTGTTTCAACGAGAGTCTCGTACCATTCGCTGACCGTACCGGTGAAGTCGGCACCAAGCATACTTTCGTTTGCAAGTGCGCTGATGTCTGCACCAGTATTGCGATCAAGGAACTGACCAGGACGACGCGACCAGTAG
>MDSV01125998.1_pt1 | contig 17709 bp, 15 predicted proteins | sample 810851 | NCBI WGS metagenome assembly MDSV01 (sample SAMN05326640, study PRJNA326480) | marine metagenome | isolation source: seawater | place: Atlantic Ocean: North East | collected 2012 | reverse complement strand
TCTTCAGTGCCGCGCTCTCCCAACTAAGCTACTAACCCGGGGTATTATTGCCACATGCATCTGTATTTCAAGTGTTACGGCTAATCACTCGATGTCATCAAGTACAGCCGCTTGAACTTCTGCAAGTTGTGCAAGGCCATTTCTTGCCATGTCGATAAGCGACTGCAATTCATCGTAGGAGAAAGTTGACTCTTCACCAGTTCCTTGAACTTCGACAAACTTTCCATCGGCAGTTCCTACGACATTCATGTCTACATCAGCATTAGAATCTAGAATGTAATCCAGGTCAAGGTAAACATCTTCACCGATTAGTCCTACTGAAATTGCAGATAAATCGTGAGGGATGACTTTGTTCTCATGATTTCTTGCTTCAGTTGGTGTTAACTCTGGCGGAGTCCAACCGTTTTCTCTGTCTTCTCGGCTAGGTCTCAAATCTACAGGAAGGCAGTCTCCGCTTGCAATTAATCTGCGAACAGCCAATCTAAGTGCGATGTTTGCAGCAGTGATAGAAGCACAGCGTGTACCTCCATCTGCATTTAGTACGTCACAATCTACAGTTAGAGCAATTGGCCCAAGTGCCTCTAGGTCGATCGCACCTCTTAGCGAGCGAGCAACCAATCTTTCAATCTCTTGAGTGCGGCCCTTTGCTCCTCTTCTCTCTCTGCGGAATCTAGAATCAGTAGATCCTGGAAGTAGAGAGTACTCTGCATGCACCCATCCTTTGGATGCATCACGTGGGAACCAGCCAGGTAAGCGTGCTTCCTTGGTTACGCAGCAAAGAATGTGCGTGTTTCCTTGGCGGTATAGGATGCTTGCTAGAGCGTTAGGAGTGAAATCGATTTCAACCTCGATATTTCTCATTTCATTCTTAGCACGGTCGGTCTCGATGTCGGTCTTGAACTTGGCCATGTTACGGCGAGTAACCACTACTCAAGAACACTTCTGTTCACGCGCAGTTTGAATAATCAAAGCCTTGTCGCCTATCTATGGCACGAGTTGTGATTTGTGGAGTGGCACGAACCCCCATAGGTAAATTCAGGGGTAGTCTTTCGAATCTAAGTGCTGTAGAATTAGGAATCAGGTCAGTAAAGGAATTGTTGAACCGCTGTAATATCGATCCATCTAGTGGGATAATCGATGAGGTACTGTTCGGACAAGTTCTGCAAGCAGGTGCAGGACAAGCACCTGCGCGCCAGGTCGCATTAGGTGCGGGCTTGCCAAATACAATTGGTGCAACTACAATCAACAAGGTGTGCGGCTCTTCTCTGAAAGCTGTAATGATGGCCGCAAACAGTATCAAGGCTGGAGAATACAAGGCCATAATCGCTGGTGGTATGGAGAGCATGACCAATGCTCCTAAGTTCGAAAAGCGCAATGGCGATGAGAAAGAAATGGTTCCAACAATGGTTCACGATGGCTTGTGGGATGTTTACAACGATGTCCACATGGGCAATACTGGAGAAATTGTGGCAAATGAATGCAATATCTCAAGGGAGAAGATGGATGCCTTTGCTGCTCGCTCTCAAAATAATGCAGCACAAGCCGAAGCAAATGGATGGTTTGAGTGGGAAAGATTCGACATGCCAGAACTTTCGATTGATGAAGGGGTTCGTGCAGGAACAACTACCGAGACACTTGCAGGATTGAGGCCAGTATTCCAAGAAGATGGAATGGTAACTGCAGGAAATGCATCCACATTGAATGATGGGGCATCTGCGGTTCTAGTCACAGATGAGGATTTTGCCAAGGCAAACGGTTGGGAAATCATAGCAGTGATCGAAGATTACTGCACTGCAGGTGTTGAGCCAAGTCGTGTAATGTATGCTCCAGTCCCCGCAATCCAGATGTTGCTTGAGAGAGCAGGAATGGATGTTATGGACATTGATGTTTACGAACATAATGAAGCGTTTGCAAGTGCATCTTGTGCAGTTGCTCAAGAAGTTGGTATCCCTGAAGATAGATTCAATCTCCATGGAGGCGCTGTTGCTCTAGGACATCCTTTGGGCAGTAGCGGAACAAGGTGTCTAATCACCATGATTGGCGTAATGCGTAGGCTAGAAGCAAAGAGTGGAATTGTATCTCTTTGCCTAGGCGGTGGAAACGCAGTTGCAATGCGTGTATCATTGGAATGATTAGTTATCATTACTTTGAGAAAAAACATTGATTGCGCCTTTAGATATTGCAACAAATGCAAACAATGATGCCGCAAATAATGCAATAGCAGCCCCGCTACCAGCACCCATTTCAGACGAAAGATATAGGCCGCCTAGCAATGAAGTAATTCCAAAAAATTGGGTCCACAATAAGCAAGAACGGAAACTATTCCCGACTAGTTGTGCTGTAGCCGCTGGAGTAACTAATAGTGCAGTAACCAATAATGCTCCCACCACTTTGACCATAGTTACTACTGCACCTGCAGTAATTATGCTGAAAAGAAGCCCGATTCCTTTGACGGGTAGGCCCTGAACCTTTGCAGCCAAAGGATCAACAATACAAGCCAGCAAACTAGGACCAATAAAGGCCATCAATATCAAGGCAATAATACAAACTGTGGTAATCCAATTTAGAGTTTCCTTGTCAATCAGTAGTTGGCTTCCAAAGAGATAGCTATGGATGTCTGCTGTTACACCGCCTCCCCAAACTGTCAGAGAGATTAGTCCAATTGATAGCACTCCAGTTAGGAATATTGCGATGGAAGCATCTCCTGTGAGGATATCTCTTGCTTGCAATTCGTGAATTAGAATAGAGGCAATTACGCTGAATAATAATGCATACCAAAGTGGATTTGTTGCACCTAATACGATGGCTACAGCAACTCCACCAAAAGATACGTGTGCAAGGCCATCGCCAATTAATGAAAGGTTTTGGATGATAAGAAATACTCCGAGAATACCAGCAACAATTGTTACCAATATCGATGCAAGTAACGATCTTTGCATCATTTCCATACTGAAGAACCTAGGGAAAGTATCTCCTGGCATAATAGGAGCGAGCATCTCCAGAAGAGGTGCGATAATCTCTAGAATCTCTAATCCTAATCCTTGCACAATTACTCCTCCTCGCAATTTTCATGTTCGTGGACATGCTGGATTCCTCTTAAGTTAGCGAGTTCGTTCAAGTCTGGGAATTCTTCAGAACTACCGTCAAACCAAATTCCTTGTTCAAGGAAAATCATCCTGTGCGCAGTTTGACGAATAGCGGCTAAATCGTGAGAAACCATGAGAATGGTTTTTCCTTCATTATGGCAAAGGTTGTCCAATAATTTCAACAACGAATTTCTTGCATCTCGGTCGATTCCCACCAATGGTTCATCAAGAAGGATGAAATCTGCATTAGACGCCAGTGCCCTAGCAATAACAGCACGTTGTTTTTGGCCGCCTGATAACTTTGATACGTCAGTATTTCTGAAACCTTCCATGCCAACCATTTGAAGTGCATTTTCTACGGCGGAGTATTGCTCTTTTCTCGAACGGAAAAACATGTTTTTAGCATTTAGAGTCCCGAGTTTGACTAGTTCTTCTACAGTTATACGAATATCTTTTTTCAGATTGGCTGCGGCTTGTGAAACCCAACCAATTTTCCCTATTAGATTCCTAGACATCGGCGGTGAATCATAAATCCTGACAGAGCCTTTTTGGGCTTTTAGAACCCCTAGAATCGAAAGCATCAGAGTGGATTTCCCACTGCCATTTGGCCCTACGATTCCAACAAATTCGCCGGTTTTGATTTCGATGTTAATATCTTTCAAGACCAATTTTCCAGAGCGTGTAACGGACAAGTCCTTTACATCTAATACAGTTTTTGCCTCTAAGGAAGAGGTATCAACTGCAATCTGGACTTGCTCCATTTAAACACCGCCGATACCCCAAACTTGCGGACAAGTTTCGAATCTAAGCCTTGTGTGCTCTGATGAACTCTAAGACTAGGTAACCAGCAGAAACAAAAATTGCAAGCCCTACTACAACAATCGGGACTAGGTCAACATTGTTCATTGTATCACTCCTAATCTCGATTTTAGTTTCAAGCAGAACAACTCATGCCAGCTTCTAGACTTTCGAAGTTCTTGTTCATCATGGATAGGTAATCATCAGAGGAATCTGTTGGTGCCATTTCCATTGTGTATAGAATCTCGATGCTTACACCAGTTTCATCTACAATACTCTGAACAGATGATTGGTCAGTGTACTCTTCAACGAATAGAACTGTAATGCCTTCTTCTTGGATGTGATCAACAACCTTGACAACATCTTCAGCAGATGGCTCTCCTTCAGGATCCAAACCGTGAACAGTTACGAATTCGATATCATACCTGTAAGCCAGGTAAGAGTACGCATTGTGGTTAGCTGCAACAGTTCTATCGCTGCAAGTAGAAGTCAGTGTCTTGTACTTGTCATCCAATGTTGCTAATTCAGCCTTGAATGCATTAGCATTCTCGGTGAATACATCTTCTCCATCAGGGAAGACCTCGATTAGTTTCGCTAGCACAAGATCTGCTTGAGCCGCCATTGCAACTGGGTCCAACCAGCTGTGAGGGTCGTAAGACAACTCTTCCTCAGCATTGTCATCGTGGTCATCTTCGTCTGCATGATCGTCATGGTCATCTTCGTCACCGTGGTCATCGTGGCCAGAGTGGTCGTCATGGCCTTCATGTCCACCTGCCATTAGAACGTGTAGTTCGACACCTGCAGGTAGTGCAATTCCGTATTCGCCTTCTTCCTCAATGTGTAGTCCAATGAAAGCAACACCCTCTTCGTGATCCTCGCCTTCCATATCTTCGAACATTGTGTGGAGTTCAGACTCGTCCAAGGATCCATCTTCGTTAGCATCAAGCATAGCGAACATAATTTCAGCCATTTCTGTCATGTTCATGTCGTCGTCATGGTGATCGTCATCATCGCGATTCTCAGTCCACATTAGGCCAGCAGCTTCACAATCTGCTTGGCTTGTGATTGAATGGTCAACTGAGTGGGTGCTCATGTCGTAGCATACCATCTCATCTTCATCGTGGTCGCCGTGGTCGTCATCATCACCGTGATCGCCGTGGTCGTGATGGTCATCGTGGTCGTCATGGTCATCTCTGTCCATGCTCATCATGCCTTCCATCATCTCTGTGAATTCTTCAACAGATAGAACTCCGTCTTCATCTTCATCGAAGATGCTCATGTAGATTTCAATCATCAAGTCCATTTCTGGGCCGTCTTCCATGTTGTTCATGGAATCAGCAAGTGTCTCTAACTCGCTCATGTCAAGAAGACCGTCGGCGTCGGCATCCGCTTCATTGAACAAGTGGCCGAACATTGCTTCCATGAATTCATGCTCTAAGTCATGGTCATCGTGTCCATGATCAGCCGGGTCCATCCACATGTAAGCACCACATACCGACTCGTTGTCCCATGTAACTTGGTGTGTCATTGTGTTGTAACATCCAGTGAATGTTTGATTATCCATGGTGTGGTTTTCAAGATAAGTGTATGCGCCACATGAATCTTCAGAATCGTTTGTGTTTGCATGTGTCAATGTGTTGTGACATACGTGATGTTCTTCATCACCGTGGTCATCGTCAGTGTGATTGTCATCATGACCGTGGTCGTCGTCAGTGTGATTGTCATCATGACCGTGCTCATCGTGGTCGCCATGATCATCTTCCATCGATTCCATGCCTTCCATGAATTCTTCAAAAGATAGGTAACTGTCATTGTTAGAATCAAACATTGCCATTACATCTTCAGCATGCATGTCTTCATCGGCATGGTCACCATGGTCACCGTGGTCATCGTCGCCGTGGTCACCGTGGTCATCGTCGCCGTGGTCGTCATCATCACCGTGATCGCCGTGGTCGTGAGCACCTGCTCCTTCCTGAGCTATTGGCTCAATATCGGTTCCAGCAGAGTCCTTGAGGTAATGCTGGTCACGCTCGAATTCTGTAGGAACGTGTTGAGCATACATTGCCATTCCAGAAACTCCAGTAGTGTCAATAGTGAACATTGAATCATCTCCAGATCCAACATGCAACTCAAAGCAAGAACCATCAGCAGCGATTGAAGACATGGTTTCTCCGTCTTCAACAATTGTACAATCGCCGTCCATCAATGCTTCAACACCGCCTTCCAAATCGTGCATTGTTTCTTCGGTTGGTGTGTCTGTTGGAATAAGGACAAGGCGCATGGTAGGGTCAGCATAGTCTCCGCCTACCTTTTGCATGGACCAAGTGTGAGTGTCATCGTTCATCTCGAAGACACCTGCCCACTCAAATGCACCATCGCCGTGGCCATGGTGGTGGTGGTGGTGTGCACCACCCATTGCTGCGATAGCCATCATGAAGGTTTCAACATCTTCACCTTCGAACTCAAGCATGTATTCTCCAGCTTCCATGTGGTAGACTGAGATGGTTGTGCCAGTTGGACAATCGGAGGATGCTTCAAGACTATCTTCAGGCATTAGCATTTCGTGGTCTCCATGGTCATGGCCTTCATGGCCTTCACGGTCGCCATGGTCATCATGGTCATCGTGGTCATCGTGGTCGTCATGGTCACGATCCTCATCATGGTCATCGTGATCGTCGTGGTCATCTTCAGGGAATCCTAGGTTATGTGCTCCATCGTCTCCATGAAGTTCACCAGCATCCTCTGCATGCTCAGCAAGCATGTGGATTACTGTTGCAGAAGGACTGCTTAGGGAATCACACAGTTTGTCTACAAGCATTGATGTGTAGTCTAGAGAAATCTCACCAGTCGGCATGGTGTGGACCATTGCGGAATCTGGAGCATCACTGCCCAGGCCTTCGAGTGTTTCATCAACCCATGGCTCTAGACCTAGCCCGTGATATAGGAATAAGTCTGCATCTCCAAGTCTTACAACGTCATCCAGTGCAGGCGTGTAGTCGTGAACAGGTATGTTATTCTGGCTCATCATCTGAACGTTAACTGTATCTCCAGCAATCGCCTTGACAATTTCACCAACGTGATAGGTAGATACCATTACAGTTCCATATTGTCCTTCTTTTAATTCGTCATCGTCATCATCGTTTCCGATACATCCGGCTAAGCTAGACATAATCAAAACGAAACTCACAAGCAATGCTCTATACCAATTACTGCGCATGTCCCTCGGCGATGCTAATAACTATTTAATGGAATCTAATAATTACACTTTTCAAAATTATTATTATTCAGTAGTGTTTCGCAAATTTATGAGCCGGATTATTTCATTTAGTTCTGACGACTCCTTCTCAGATGGCTTAGAAAATACAATAACAAAATCCGGATACAAGAATAGAAGTCGTTTCATGCGTGATGCGGTTTTGCACTTTGCAGATTACAAGCAAAGGGGCGAGTTAGAGTCAATGGATGCAGACGAGTTTCTTGAAGGACACCTAATCGTCTACTATCAACACGGTATTGAAAATAAGTTAGTAGACATTAGGCATTCAGAAGATATTGATGTTGCCAATTACAATCATTCTTGCCTAAAGCAAAGTCATACCTGTGTTGATCTTATTCAAGCAAGTGGAAAGGCTGAAGGTTTTAGGAAGGTTGTAAAAATGTTACAAAACACTGTCTCAGTCGACAAGATCGTATTTGTCAGTGCACCCATGCGTGAAGAAGGCTGCTGCTAATCAATTCCATTCGCCCGATGAAATCAATTGTGCTTCCTCTACAACTCTATTGTAATTGTATGAATAAACCCAAAATTCACCTTGGGACGTAATGATTTTTCTAATAACTCGATTGAATAGTGGGTTATCTCCGCATGCCCCCTCAACCCAATCCAGTCTTTGCACGACTTCAAAAGCGTCTGATGTCCTATACAATTCTCCCTTGACAGACCCCTTGCCATTAACAATTCCTGGATAATCACTTACGCGGTATAAATCACCCTGGGTAGTTCCATTGCAAACAAATTGACATCCATCTTCCATCTCATGATGGCGTGATTGTCCACGCATCAAAGTACCATAAACGAATACTAAGTCAAAGCTAGGTTGGGAGTCTTTTTTCAGTGCAAAATCCAGCCATGTCATGGTTAGATTTAATCTCATGAGCCCATTTCTAATCAATGATTCATAGTGGACGGAAGGCTCGAAAAAAGAGGAATCCTCAGCATAGTGAATGTATGTTATAGCCTCGTGAGCTTGACCTTCAGCGGTGTAAACAGTTACAGATATCTGCTCATAGCACCCTTCTACATTCACCCCTTCTTTTCTGTCCAATAATTTCAGTGTGTAATCATCGACCTCGAACAAAGCACCGGGGGTTGCAGCCATTCCAGAGGCGACTTTCTTTAGGTTAGCTGCTCCACATTCTCTAGTGTTTGAATAATAATCGAAACAGAGCATATATTCATCTAACCAAGCCGGCCCTATCTCTTTCAATCCAGAAGGGTCTTTTCCGCGTTCTATGCACCATTTTGTCCAGTCTTCTTTGTCAAGGTTGGATCCGTAGCCAAAGTATAGAGTAGGCGTATTTGTGGCAGTTTCTTCCATGACCAAAGAATTGTTTAGAGGGTAATAAACCCTTAGATTTACTCAGTCTTCTTTCGCTTTCGTAATGCCATTACGAGGAGAAGTAGCAAAATCACTCCTGCTCCGCCACCACCATAAACCAAAATTTGGTTGTCGGCTGCATTAGTGATCAAACCCACAGTGCTTTCGGCTTCATGGGTAACGGTAATCGTTACAGTTGCAAATTCAGTAAAACATCCTCCATTGTTACATGAAAATTCACTTCTTGCCTCAAATTCAAGAATGAATGTGGCTTCATAATCGCCATCAGAATTAGTATCCCAAGAATTGTAATCGTCGGGTGTTTCAATAAATAGTCTGATCATCTCAACATATCCTTCATCGACTTGTACTTTGGTTTTAGGGAGAGACACTTTGAATCCAGCAGTTAGCAAATTGTCCATGGAATTAGAATTTACAGCGAGTAAGAAATTATCTCTGGAGTTTCCAGTATTGTAAAGGGTGAAGTTCACAATTGATTCAACATTGCTTTCTAATGTGATTGATGGCTCTCTTGCTTCCAACTGTAATCCTGCAAATTGCTTGATGTTAACGATTAAGTTTACTTCCTTCTGAGCAATGTTCGGTGGAGGCGCTCCCATTACTTCAGTCACAGTAGCAGTAACTACCATCTGCCTTGTTTGCTTACTCATTCGCTCTTCACCTTTGACGGTTATGATGAAATCTTCTTCTCCATTTGGCCCTAATGTGATAGAGCTTGGCGCAGAAACAGCAAGCCCTTCTGCATTAACTTGAATATCGATTTTTTCTTGATAAGAATTAGGATTGCTTACAGTGCATGTAACCGATCCAGCTGCACTCGAACCAGGATAGACCTCAATGTCAACAGTTCCACTTGCGCATTCCAGGTTGACATCTGGTGCTCCGATTTGTGCTTGAGCACTTGGAATGGGAATGTATGAAAAACTGAGAATAAAAATCAATGCCAGTGCTCTTATCCTCATACATACGACCCTGCTGCACAACAGTATTGAACATTTTGCGGTTTTGGCAAATTCATGAATTCATACTTTCCGAAGATGTAATCTAACTACGTGAGCAGGGCCACGGTGTAAATCCGATTCATCTAAATTTACAGTTTCCACTGCGGCGTGAATAATTTCAAAACCATCAGAAATTACGTCCATTACTTCATCTAAATCCCATAGCAAATCAAGACTCTTAGGGCCACCGCTCGTCATCTCCATTTGAGTTGTGTGATAACCTTCACAGACAAATTCTCCGCCTGATTTTAGAGATGAAAGCATTCTAGGATAATGCTCGCAAAATATTGTCCAAGGTACGTGGAACCAAGAGCACGCAATCAAGTCGTATTCTTTTTGAGTGAAATCTCTTTCAGCGAGGTCATCGATTTCGTATTCGACAGCAACGCCTTTTTCTTCTGCTAGTATAGCACATTTTTCTTTACCTACATCGGATAAATCGAAGACTTTGGTTTCATATCCCTGAACAGCAATCCAAACCGCATTCCTTCCTTCTCCATCAGCAGGGACTAGTGCCTTACCTGTTCCCGGTTTTATTCTCTCGGCAAGCCATGCATTGGGCTCTTTTCCATATGCCCAGCCGTCGCCACGAAAGCGATTATTCCAGCCTTCTGCACCGAATTTTACCTTATTCATCGCTATCGCCTTTCTTGAAATTGATGAGTCCAATATCCTCGATAATCTCACAATTCCCAGGCAAGATTGGAAGAATATCATCTACGGCTAGACCGGTTGATTTGTAGATCTTATTTGCTATATTTTCCTTCTTTTCTCGGCCCGGTGTTACTACAATGTAGCGATTACAAATTTCTGCTATGTGGTCTGTTGTTGATGCCATTAGCAATGGTATTCCGTTGATTGCTACTAGTCCAATTCCAAGGCGTAGGTCGATGTCCTTGTACCAAGTTCTTTGACCTCGGATTACAAAGGCACCCTTGCCTACGTATTCACCGGTTTCAGCTGATTTTGATACTTGGCCTGGTTTTACCCAATATACCGTTCCGTGGGCACCTCCGCCATTCCATGCCCTACTCCATGCAAGTGCCATATTGGCAGCGAGTTCGGTGGTTTCATCATCGAGGTCAGCATCAATTTTGTCAACCAATCTGAATGCAGGTATATCTTCCCCGATGTGCGCTGGTGGTTGGGCATCAACGATGAAACCCTGGTTGTTTCTCAATGAACAAGATGGCGCGCCGTGCATATCTGCGTGGAGATAGCGGTCTCCTAGTGATAGGTGCTTTTTGACTATTGAATCATTGCCTTTTGCATCTCTCCCTCCAACCATTAGATGGCCAGATGGAAGCATAGTCCACTTGTGGTTTTCAAACCATAGACGCTTGGCACGTCTAACTTTGGCAACTTGTCCGCTAGCCTCTCTTTTGGCTTGCTTTTTCTTAGCCCTTTCAAGTTCTAATTTTGTGTCCTCGAGGGCTTGAATAGCACCTGTAGATTTGTCTTTCTGCTTACGTCCGGCTTGGAAATACCTCTGTGCATTTTGGTGAACTGTTTCATCGAGGTATAACGTAGCCTGCTTTCCAGGTTTGCCATCCTCATCAGGCAAGAATGCGATAAAACTTCTTTTCGCACCATCGACAGATTGTATCCATTCAATTTCCTTGACTGCACTCTTTACTCCATCCCAAGACATCGACTCAACAGCACTGTTCATTTGTTCAAGCAATTGTTCGACGTGCGTCCAATTATTCTGAATTAAATGACCAATTTCTTGTTGTTTCTCAACTTTCACTCCAAATCCTTCCAAGGCTCTTTCTTGTTGAGCTAGGCGCCGCTCTAGTCTCTCTACGTCTGTGGAATGTCCTCTGCCCGGTGCTGCAACATCTAGCGCTTCTGCTTCTCTTCTTGCGAGTGCGTGAGCATCGTGTGGGCCCAGCCATTCATCAACTGCCTCACACATGGTATCATATTCTTTGTAATCCATATCCTGAAGTGTAGTCAATACCATCGGCCATGCTTGTTCATAACCATCTTTGCTACTGAATAAGTAACCTTTCCATTCACCATGAAGCATAGCCTGCAATGAATCCCAAATTTCACTAAGATTTACGTCATCAATTGCTGTATCTGCATCATTTCCAGTCTCAGCACAAATAGCGCCAGAAATTCCTCCTCCAAGGTTTAGAACTCCTCCAAGAGTTCTACCGAGATTTTTGTCACTAGATTTCATTAGATCGCTGAATGATTCAAAATCTAACTCGTAGGGATCTCTTGCAGCAGGAGGAGGTGCATAGATGACGCCTTTTTTCAGTGTTCTATCTGCATAAGTTGCATGAGTAAGGGGTTGAATGATTAGGTCATCACCGTCGGTTAGGATGATATTTCCGTCTCTGAAAACCTCAACATAGAGATGAAATGTTCCGTGAGAGTTCTCGAAAATGAAACGTAGAACTCTGTCGAAGCCAATTTGCTCAACGCCCTTCAGACGGGCGTTGGTGAGAACTTTCCTCAAAACCATAGCAAAAGGAGCCGGATACTGAGGCATAGGACGGTCTCTTTGGCTTGTGTAAATTCGCTTTCCACGAACTAAAACCAGGTCTGTATTGCCACCTGATTTTGCCCTCAAGCGAAGCACAACTTGTTCGTAGTGGGGCTGATAGCACTTCTTGCAATGAAAGTCAACCATTTTTGATAACTCACGTGCAATCGCACGCAAATCTAGGCCGCTCATCACCGTCTTCATGCCCGCACCCAGCCATCGCCAACCCTCTTTACATTTCCATCCTTCTCATGAGATAGTAGGTGTGACAATGTCTGGTCAACAGCCAAACCGGGGTGTGCATCTGGAGTATCTTGATATGCAATTTTTGCAATTACGTTGAGATTGGAATTGCCATCTTCAACCGCTGCTAGAACCTTATCATGACGTATTGAGCGATGGCGGATGTAGTGCTCAAGAGTCCTACTGGGGAGTGGAATGACCGGGCCGTGTGATGGGAAAATTAAGTGCGGATCTAAGTCAAGTAGCCGTTCTAATTGAGAGATGTAAGTCATCATCTCTCCTTCACCGGACGGTATCAGAATAGTTCCAATTCCAGCAACCATATCGCCAGCTACAAGCCCAGACTCAGAAATCAAACAAAGATGTTCAGGATGGTGTCCTGGCGTATGTATAACAGTCCATTCTTGATTACCCAACTGCAATACTTCTCCATCTTTCAGAACTCTATCTGCTGTTGATGATGCAGACCAAACCGGGACGTCAAAGGCCTCCTTTAGTAGCCCCTCATCAGCCAAATGGTCGCTATGTCCATGCGTATAGAATACTGCTACCAACTCACCTTTGTGCCTTTCAACGGCTTCTGCAACCGCCTCCATTCCTTCTCTATGGCGGAATGCTGGATCCACAACAATGAACTTACCTTCAGGGTCTCCTACAAGGTAACAATTTGTGTGGTCAGCGGGAGGCAATGTAGCGGTTCTTACCGGAATAACCTCCACTCCATGTGCAAATAATATCGAGCGGCGCCCGGGCATTCGTGTCTCCAAATCAACAGCTACCTTTTCCATGTCTTGGCCCATCAATCCTAGACATCTCTCAACCTCCATAAGGAGAGTTACAACAGGTGGCGCGATTTTGATTGCATTATTTTGCCAAGCGCCTATCCAATCACTCGGACTCAACCATCTTGCATCATCAAATTCGGTTTGTCCAATCAGTGAGAAATCATCATGGTCATCAGCGTGTATGTGGAGGAATATATTCTCAAATCTCACCGGTCCAAATGGCGGAGTAGTTCGCATTGAAATTATTCTCATTCCAGAGGTGTCAGAAGGTATGTCTCCATCTAATGCTAATGGGAACCAATTCGCCTTGTCTTCTACGACCATTGCTCTAAAATCATCTTCCACTGAAACCAATTTTCCTTCTTGCGGAGCAAGACCCAACTCTTCGACAACTTCTCGAAGTATTGCACAATGTTGAACAGATATTCCAAGGGTTTCACTAGCAGCAGTATCAACTCTTGATACTCCGCCCCCTGGAAATGCCCAATATCCCGGAAAGGATGGCATTGACTCGCTCCTGTTTCCAAGTAAAACCTCAACTCCATTTTCCCCTTGACGGGTAATCATCAGAGTTGCGGTTGGGCGAGGCGGCTTCCGCTCAAAATTCGGCATACTCAAACCGCTTGGGACCTCGCTCATGTTTGGCGCCAACACACAAATGGTTTCAAGACATAACATGGATTGGCCCCATCATGGTCACAATTGAGGAGGATCTCGAGATGCTGGCCAAGGCTATGGAGATGGGTATTGATCCATTTCCCCCTCCGAAACCAAAACGACCTTGGGCAAGATATGCTATTGCCTCATTTCTTAGCATCATGATGGTTAGTTGGGTTTCCAAATTCTTGATGAGATTCACATAAGCATTGATATGTTCATGTTAACTGAGGGTTATGTGCGCCTACGCAGTTTTGTGCTGGTTTTACTCCTTATCCTACCGGGATGTTTAGGAGAATCCGAAGAGGAATCTGGTTCAAGCGATGATTCAGATATTACTTTGGAAGTGTGGTACACATTCGCTCCTGAAACATTAGAAGAAGAGATTTTCTTGGAATCAGTAGATTCATTCACAGATAAAACTGGCATTGAGGTTAAAGCAACAAGAATGCCTTATGATGATACAGTTCAACAATTCATAATCGCTGCGCAAGGTGGTGTAGCTCCTGATTTGGTTAGGATTTCCTCGGATTGGTTGGATAAATTTGGCGAGGTTAGAGTAGATGGCGCTCCTGTGTTTGAAGATCTACGTCCACATCTAACTCCTGAACAAAGAAGCAATTATGATCCAATTTCCCTTCAGTCTATGCAATATGAAGAATCACTAAATGCTATACCAGCAAGTTATGATTGCCTGTCACTGATTTACAATAAAGATCTCTTTGATGGTCTTGAGGAACCCAATGAAAATTGGACAATTGAAGATCTAAAGAATGCAGGGCAACAAGTTGGACTGGATTTCCCGGTTAAAAATGCATATTGGTGGTTCTCTTTCTTTGGTGGATTTGGCGGTGAGTTCTTTGATGCAAACGGAACTCCTACCTTGAGTGAAAATGGTGGAGCAGAATCTCTACAATGGATGATGGATCTTGAATTGGAGCACGAAATTATTCCCACAGGCACTCAGATTACAACTATGGAAGATTCATTCGAAGCTTGGGATACTGGCATGATTATCGATGGTCCATGGAACTGGGTTAGATACGGCAAGGGTATTGAAAACCTGGGTCAAACTTTACTGCCCAAAGTAAGCGAGGATGGCGACCGTTTGTCTCCCCTTGTTACATACAAAGGATGGGCAGTCTCTAAACAAAGTACACAAAAAGTAGCTGCGACCGATTTGGCTCTCTACCTTTCAAGCGACGAAGTACAGAAAGAATTCGCGTTAGAAACCTACACTATTCCAAGTTCAATGAATCTTAAGAACGATCCAGATATACTTGCAGACCCAGTAATTAGTGGATTTATTGCTCAAGCCGACATAGGAACTCCTGCGCCAACGTCATTCATGTCGATGATATACATCGCTCTCGCTCCTCAATTTGAAAATGTGTATACAGAAACACTCAATGCAGAAGATGCTCTAGAACTCGCAGACGAACAATTGGAATTATTGATTTTGAATACCGATAGGGCGGAAAAAGCAGAGTTGATTGAAGGTTATCGAACCGCAAAAATCGAGTTTGAAATAGGCCAAGGTAATCATTCAATTTACATTGATGGACAATTACATTCGAACTTGATTAAAGGAATAACTTCATTCGATGAATATTCAGGATGTCTGTCATCATATTCTAATGAATCAACTTTTAGTTGCTCGATTACGGGCTTAATTCCCAACCAAGAACATGATATTACAGTCAATGATTCAACAGGAATAATTTACCAAGAAACAGTCATCTCGAGTGTAGAAGATATCTTGCCCGAGCCAAAGGGTACCAGTGGAGTGTTATTTGCCATTGGTTCAATCATACTATCCTTGATTGCCCTCCTTTCCTATGGTGCATGGAAGGACAAGAAAAAGACCTCATCTAGAGGTGCCCACTTCTACATTGCACCAGCACTTGCAGCTCTTGCAGTCTTGACTTTCTATCCCGTATTCTACGGATTTTACCTCTCGCTTACAGACGCAAGCCAGACTAAACTTGGTGATGAATCGTTCATTGGTCTTGCTAATTTCATTGAGGTATTTACTGCGGAAGGATTCCTCCAAGTTACTGTATTTACTCTGGTTTGGACACTTACAAATGTAATCGCTCACATTGTAATAGGTCTATTCTTAGCTCTAATTCTCAATGACAAGAGAATCAGGGGAAGGGTTGCATACAGGACGATTATGCTTCTACCTTGGGCAATTCCTTCCTACATCTCGGTTCTAATTTGGCGAGGTGTGTTTGAACCTGGAGGTTTGCTCAACGATTTGCTTGGTACTGATTTGAATTTGTTAGCTGACCCAACCGGAGCGCAAATCGTTGTAATTTTGGTCAATATTTGGCTTGGAGTCCCGTTTATGATGATGTCCTTATCGGGTGCTTTGCAGTCTATTCCGCGAGAAATGTATGAGGCTGCCGAGGTAGATGGTGTTAGCGATTGGGACCAATTTAGACACCTAACACTACCAAATTTGAAGAGCGCATTGGTTCCTCTTTCATTGCTTGGATTTATTTGGACATTCAATATGTTCAATGTAATCTATTTGATGACCGCAGGTGGCCCCAATCTAACCTATGGTCCCGGTTCAACTGATATTCTAATCACCTATGTTTACGATGTCGCATTTATCAACGGACAGTATGGACTTGCAGCAGCATGGTCGGTTGTTATCTTTGCAATGCTTGTAGTATTCTCTTGGCGATACATGAAGCAAACCAATGCAACGGAGGCGGTATCATGAGTGGTGAAAGAACGATGCGTGATTGGTATGCTCCTTTGGAGATTTACACGCTTGCCTCGTGGTTGCGAGTAGCGGTTGTTGTCAACATCTTCTTGCTTCTCTTTGACTATCTTAGAGACGATGGCATGGTGTATTCTCTTGCCGGAATAGCACTGATGGCAATGTTGGTCTACAGTCTGCCAGATGGCAGCAAATCTTGGCGCCGAGATGTATCACTTGCTCTATCAGGTGGCATCGTCTTGATTGGAGTTTTGTCTATTCTCTCCGCTCCAATTGGATTTGTAATATGGATGGAATCTTGGCTTGTCATTCCTGGCTTCATTTCCCTATACTGGATTTCTTCACCACACGTCTCTAGATGGAATAAAGAGCGCATGGAAATCGGTCGGATAGAGAAAGGCTTAGCCCGAAACAAAGAGCATGCTGCGGCATATCAGAGGATTGGTAAGCACGTTATTTTGGCACACTTTGCATTCATTGTTTTGCTGCCAGTTATTTGGATTATTGATATCTCCTTGTCACCCGGAAATGCGCTTGGTGGAAGCCTAGGAGATTCATTCACCACCGAACATTATTCCAAGGTTTTAGGCGGTGATCAGTTCCGGATTTGGATGACTAATTCGCTAATTGTTTCGATTGGCACGACCATTGCAGGGCTGGCACTCGCAGTGCCAGCAGCCTATGCATTTAGCCGTTTCAAATTCAGTGGTAGAGACCCTGCAATGTTCTCTTTCTTACTCGTTCAGATGTTCCCAGGAATCATTATTCTAGTCCCTTATTTCATGGTTATGAAGACCTTGGGATTACTCAATTCGCATCTTGGATTGATACTTGCCTACTCAGTGACTGCTCTTCCATTGTGCGTGTGGATGCTCAAAGGATTCTTTGACACGGTTCCTCGTGAATTAGAGGAAGCAGCGATGCTTGATGGATGTAACAGATTCGAAATCTTTGCTAAAATCATTCTTCCACTCTCCCTCCCAGCAATTGCAGTAACAGCACTATTTTCATTCCTAGCGGCATGGAATGAGTTCTTACTTGCCCTTACCTTCAACACTTCAAATGACATGTATACATTGCCGGTTGGTCTTGCATCTATGATTTCTTCATCAGGACAATCATGGGGAGATTTCGCAGCAGCAAGTTTGCTTGTCAGCCTACCTGTTGTGATTTTGTTTATCGTATTCCAGAAGTTCCTCATCGAGGGATTGTCAGCAGGAGGAGTCAAGGGGTGATTCTATGGTATCAGTAAGATATGAGAAAGTAACGAAGCGATATGATGACGGCAC
>MDSV01135445.1_pt1 | contig 17710 bp, 16 predicted proteins | sample 810851 | NCBI WGS metagenome assembly MDSV01 (sample SAMN05326640, study PRJNA326480) | marine metagenome | isolation source: seawater | place: Atlantic Ocean: North East | collected 2012 | reverse complement strand
CAGATCTTTACGGAACATAACATGCAGACCCGCGTTAAAACGCGGGTCTTTTAATTTCTAAATCAGCCACAAATTACAAGGAGACAGATAAAATGGCAACGGAACCACTAAAAAACACACAATTATCTACCGATCCATCAGTGATCGGACTACAAGTGGAATCCATGAATGGTGATACTATCCCAAATGACAATTTCTTTGTCCGAAGCCATTCTACTCAACCAATAATAAACATGAACACGTGGAAGCTCGATATTTTTTGCGATGACACTTGCATAAAATCATTGAATTACGACCAAATTTTATCCATGCCGTCTACAGAATTTAAGAATGTATTAGAATGTGCTGGCAACAGTCGTGCAGCCATACAACCTCCTGTAGAAGGCCTTTTATGGGACAACAGCGGGGTTAGCTCAGCTTCGTGGACAGGGGTTTCCGTCTCTCAAATAATAGAGGGCCTAGACCTAGACGATTGTGTCGAAATAGCGTTCATAGGAGCAGATACCAACATTAATCCAAGCACTAACTCAAACGAAAACTTTGGAGCAAGCCTCCCCATTGAAAAAGCATTACTACCAGAAATTCAACTAGTACACTCAATGAATGGTGAGCCTTTACCGGCCTCCCATGGGTATCCGTTAAGATTAATCGTTCCCGGATGGTATGGAATGGCTTCAGTAAAATGGGTGACCGAAATCCGGTTATTGTCAAAAGCCTATTATGGATTTCATCAAAGCGAGTACTACGTTTACCAAAAACTCGGAGACCTAGCATCTGACAAGCCTGAAAGGGTGACTACAATGCAAGTTAAATCTTTGATAACTGCCCCGAACAGGGGACAAAGTTTTGCTGATTGCCCTGTTACCATCAAAGGTAAAGCATGGACAGGCGCTGGAAGTGTAAGTAGCGTAGAAATCACATTAGATGAGGGTCAAACGTGGCATGCTGCAACACTTCAAGAAAATGATCAGCCACGACATTGGACTTCCTGGGAATATACAATTAATGATGCCAGTCCCGGATATTATATAGCCCAATCTCGAGCATCAGATTCAGAAGGTAATATACAGCCTCTAAAACCCGAATGGAATTTTAGAGGGTTTGCTAATAATGGAATTCATGGAGTTCCGTTCAGAATAAAACCGATATAAACATTGTCGGTATTGGATAATAACTCTGTTATCCTTAATAATTCAGCAAACAGGACGATTCAACACGGTAGATGCAATTTTCCTTTTGACCAATCTACCTAATTTCCGATCATCTACCAATTTTCTGTCTTCTACTACTATAGTGCCCCTCAGTATAGTAGTTACCGGCCATCCTTGAGCATGAAATCCCTCCCATATACTGTAATCACTAATATGGAAGTCACTCATTTCCAAGTTTTTATCAAAAGAAGGGTCAATTAATACGATATCAGCATCTGATCCAGGCGCTATTACCCCTTTCTGGGGATACATACCCATTATTTTTGCAGCATTACTAGAAGTAACTTCCACAAATCTCTCCAATGACATCTTTTGCCGGCTAACCCCTTCACTATATGTAACACCCATTCGTGTTTCTATACCGTTATGGCCTCCAGTAACATCTGACACTTTTTTACCTTCAATTTTAAGGTTCCAGTTTGTGCAATATTCATCTGTAGCAACAGTGCTTAGCCCATAATCTACTAATCCTCTCCACAATGACTGTCTATCTGATTCCGACTTTAATGATGGATAAGTGTGATATTTCATGCCAAATTCTTCTTTATAGTTATCCGCATTGAAGCAGCAATAATTATGTAAAGTTTCTCCATATATAGGCATGCCTTTTGATCTCGCCTCTCTCACCGCTAGTAATCCTTCGTTAGCGCTTACATGAACAAAGTACACTGGAGAACCTGTCCATTCGGAAACTCTTATAACTCTCCGAAAGGATACATCTTCTGATTCGTTACTATGAACCAAATGCATATTCCACCATTCTGTATTTTCATTTCGAGCCAGTTTTTCATACATATGCTGAACCATATCATCATCTTCAGAATGAACCATCAACATAGCCCCTGTTCGGTGAATCGTTTCCATTAAATCATGAAGATGACCCATCTTTACCATTCTGGGTTCTCCTGCCATCTCTGGAGGCCTAATATTAGTAGTGAAAATCTTAACTGTAGCAAATCCTTCTTCTATAAATTCATGTAGTCCACCCATGATCCTATCTGGAATTTCACCCAGCAACATCAAATGGTGAGAATAATCTGCGTAAGATTTCCCTGTCCATTCTTGATGTCTTTCTGCTAAAGCTTGCTCAATACTTATGCCGGGGTATTGAATCGCAAAGTCTAATATACTCGTAGTTCCTCCAAATATTGACGCACGACTAACATCTTCTGGGGGAGCGGTTCTTTCGTCATGCCCCATGATAGGAGCAGATATATGAGCATGGGGCTCTATGCCGCCAGGAACGACTATTTTGCCTGAAGCATCAAGTATTCTGTGAGATTCTTCATTGATAGAACCAGGAAGAGAAACATTAACTATTTTTTCACCTATAATTCCAACATCCCATAACCCAGATCCCCAAGGAGTTACGACGGTCCCGCCTTTAATTGCTAAATCTAACATAACATCTCCTGTGTCTTATTAAACAGTAGTTTCTGCCGATGTTGCCTCGGGCAAATATGACTCCCAGTCCGCTACTTGCTCTTTCTTGGTAGATGGGAGCAACATAATTGATACAACCCCCATAAGACTAAATGCCATAGAAACTATCAAAGTAGCATCAAAATCCCCAGTTAAGTCTCGTAGAAACCCACCAATCATAGCACCGGAAGCCATACCTGTTCCTGCACCCATCATTTGATACCCGTAAGTTCGTGCAACTGGAGCACCTTTATAGTACTGGCGGTTTATTATAGGGAAAGAGCTCATTTCTCCGCCAAAGCCTATTCCAAATAACACAGCAAATATGTAAAACATCCAAAGATCAGGACCCAATAATAAGATTATGATAGGCAGCACCTGTAATAGAAAACATAATCCCATAATCAATTTACTGCCTAGCAAATCAGATAATATAGGTGAGCCAAATCGGGTCAACGTGCTTGATACGGACATCACTATAAAAACAGCCGCTGCTTGCACTGCACTTAATCCATTATGTTCAGCTATTGATGCTAGCCACACCACAATAATTGAGTGACCCGCACATCCCCAATAATGGATTCCTATAAGATTCCAAAAAGCATTCGTTTTTTGTGCTCTTCTAAGGAACACCGTAGAACGTATTTTTGCTTCATTGCCAGTAGATGGAATTTCTATAGGATCGTCTGGATCTGCTCCAAGAGGCCTGACATTGACATCACTTGGGTGATTTCTGTAAAGCATAATAGCCAACAGCAAAACAATCCCTCCGCCTATTCCCGGCAACCAAAAAGCTCCTCTCAATCCCAATTGTTCAAAACTTAATATATATAAAACGATAGGGGCTGCTACAACCGGTCCCAAGCCTTGAGAAGACTGTAAAACTCCCATCCCTATACCTAGATGTTTTTTAAACCAAACAGAAACTCCTACGGTTAACGGAACTTGGAATATAGCCATCGACAAGCTCACAATGATGCCAAAATAAAAATAAAATTCCCACAACGTACGCATAGTCGATGTAAGAACCATTCCAACCACAAAAATAGCAGTACCTACTAACAAAGCTTTCCGGAATCCTAATCGATCCCCTATCCAGCCAGCCGTAGGGCCAAATAAACCTGAAGCTATCCATTGTATAGCGAATCCATAACCCACCATTCCATAGCTCCATCCAAAAGTTTCAACAATTCTCGGGATTAAAATGCTAGAAGCAGTACGAAATGAAGAAGCTGAAAGACGCATGATAGCCGCTGAAAAAACGACAATCCATGCGTAATGTATTCTTGAGGTCATGCTGCTCCTATCCCTTTAGTTATCTATGTTATTCAGTATTTGTATATAATATACAAAGGTTATCAATTTACGGTATGGTACATATTAAGTATTAGTTTGTCTAACATTTGAAGAGTTACTACATGAATTCCAGCTTAACAACTATAAATATCCCCTTAGTGCAAGATATTTCAAACAACACCGGAAGCGATCTTATACAAAATCTCCGTTCAATCCTTGGCGTTCAATCTGTTGAGGCAGAAGCAAATAACAACGGCATCTATATAAGCTACGACGCAAGGTTCTTATCCCTATCTAGTCTAAGAATCGGAATCGAGCGAGCTGGGTACGCTATTAAATCCACAACCCTTACCCTAAACATTTCAGGCATGACCTGTGGCGCGTGCGTTAATCATGTTGAGACAGCAATCCGAAATATTCCCAACACACTTGAAGCTAATGTCAATTTAGCAACAGAACGGGCAAACATAGAATATGTCGCAACTGACTCCATAGAATCATCTAACTTTATTGCCGCAATCACCGAGGCAGGATACTCAGCAAACACGCCAGGAACTTACAGCCAAGAAATAGACCGACTTAACAAAAACGAAGAATTGCAGAGAATCAAAAACAGATTAACTGTTTCATTTTTAGGAAGCATGTTCATTTTCTTAACGAGTATGCATTTCCTACCTTGGCATGCCATAACCTCTAACGTTCCGTTTCTAGAAGTGTATTGTTTGGTAATAGCAACCGTAATTCAATTCTGGTGCGGTTATAGTTTTTATACTTCAGGGATTCGAAGTTTAATAGCTTTAGCCCCGAACATGAATAGTCTAATTATCATTGGCACGAGTGTAGCGTACGGATACAGTGTTTTCATAACTATCCTTAATACTCCCTTGATAGACCCCTCCATTTCCGAGTTATTTCCTTCATATTTATTTTTCGACACCTCAACTATGATCATCACATTAATACTCTTAGGCAAATATCTAGAAACAATTGCTATGGTTAAAACATCTCAGTCAATCAGGCAACTTATTCAATTGAGGCCTACTACCGCAACTTTATTAAGAAACGATCATCAAATAGAAGTGCAGATAAACGAAATAGAAATTGACGATGTCATATTAATCAGGCCCGGTGAGATTGTACCCGTAGACGGAGTTATTCTTTCAGGATTCACTAGTATAGATGAATCGATCCTAACAGGGGAATCAGTTCCTCAAGACAAGGGGCCCAAATCACAAGTTTATACAGGAACGATAAACTTTGACGGTTCCATTACAGTAATTACAACCAAAAACACAGCTGATTCTATGTTATCGCAAATAATCTCTCTAGTAGAACGCGCCCAAGGATCTAAAGCACCAGTTCAAATTCTGGCAGACAAAATATCGTCCGTTTTCGTGCCATCGATATTATTACTAGGACTACTCGCATTCCTGGGCTGGGGCTTATTTGGACCTTCACCTCAATGGATAATCGCGTCTACAACATTCATATCGATAATAATAATCGCGTGTCCATGCGCGTTAGGACTAGCTACGCCAACCGCTATAGTCACCAGTACTGGGAAAGCAGCACAATTAGGTATATTAATAAAAGATGCAGAAACTTTAGAACAACTCAAACATATTGACACAATTGTGTTTGATAAGACTGGCACACTTACGGAAGGAGAACTCGAAGTTTCATCAATTGAACCTATTTCCTTACCAGTAGACAACTTCCTCAAAATCGCCGCTTCACTTGAAAACTACTCAGAACACCCCATAGCAAAAGCTATAGTGCAGCATGCAAAATCAAGAAACATTATTCTAGAAGATGTCACAGAATTTAAAAACTATCCCGGACTGGGAGTAACCGCAAGAAAAGATAGCAAATCAATTGTCCTAGGAAATCAAAACTTAATGCAGACAATCAATCTTGATGTACCTGAATTGGACACAATTGAAACTAGAGTCTATTTATCGATAAACAACGAATTTGCAGGGTTCATAACTCTAACCGACAAAATCAAACAATCTGCGCCCCACACTATCCAAATACTGAAAAGTACAGGAAAAACCATCATTCTCGCAAGTGGAGACAACGACCTAGTCGTTAAAAATATCGCAGAACAACTTGGAATCTCAAGATATTATTCCCAGACTACACCTGAAAAAAAGTACTCTCTCATAACTGATTTGCAAGCCGCAGGAAGCAAAGTTCTAATGATAGGTGATGGAATTAATGATGCACCTGCCCTCACACAATCTAATATTTCAATGGCTATAGGACAGGGTTCTGACATATCTATTGAAGCTTCCCAAATCACACTCCTCAGAACTGATTTATCAGCAATAATAGATTCATTCAAGTTAAGTGAAATCACCTCGAAAATCATCAAGCAAAATTTATTCTGGGCATTCTTTTATAATTTATTACTCATACCAATAGCAGCAGGAATCTTATATCCTGTGTTTGGAATGCTCAATTACAATGCATCAAACCTTAGTTTCATATTCGGAGACAACGGATTCCTGAACCCTGTTATGGCAGCATTCGCAATGGCATTTAGTTCAATAACGGTAATATCAAACTCCCTAAGAATCAAGAAAATCAACCCTTAAATTAACCACAGCACCGCTTATATTTCTTCCCGCTTCCGCATGGACATGATTCATTACGACCTATTTTCTTTCCAGAAGCGTCAATCGCGAGTTTAGTATTTTTTGGTCTTGGTACTGGAGTCTGTCCAGTATCCATATGGACATTAAACAAGCTTCTAAGCATATCCGACCGGATCCGGCTTAATAAATCAGTAAACAACTTAAAACCCTCTGTTTTATAAACAATCAGAGGATCTCGCTGACCGTACGCATGTAATCCAACTCCAGTCCTTAAGTTTTCCATAGTAGTTAAGTGAGATAACCATCTGGTGTCAATTGATTTAAGCAACAATATCCTGGAAGCTATACTCATATTATCCTCGGTCAACTCTTGTTCTTTCTCTGAATAAACTTCCTCAGAGTGCGTATGCAGTACATCTTTAACATATTTTTGATCAAGTTGCGCTAACGATTCTTCTTCATCAATTTCTTGTGGGACAGTACTAATAGCACTCAATTCTGCATAAAAAGCGTCATAATCCCAAAAGTCACTGTTATGTCCCGACAGGTGTTGATCAACCATTGCATCATATTCATCGCGCAACAAAGTTTTAATTTTATTTTTTAATTCAGACGAATCTAATATGTCATTGCGCTCTTGGTAAATAACTGTTCTCTGATTATTAAGAACATCATCATAATTTAATAGATGTTTTCTAATATCAAAGTGATAACCTTCAACTTTAACTTGCGCACCTCTGATAGAACGAGTTATAAGCTTGTTTTCTATAGGAATATCTTCTTCTAACCCCGTCCAGCTCATCACCGATTTGATTCGTTCCCCTCCAAATCTTTGCATTAAATCATCTTCTAAAGAAACATAAAATTGAGAAGTTCCAGGATCACCTTGTCTACCAGCTCTACCACGCAACTGATTGTCTATTCTTCTGGAATCGTAATGCTCGACACCAATTACATGAAGCCCTCCTAATCCTATTACCGATTCATGTTCAGAATCCCATTTTTCAGTGCTATCAGACTTACCGCCAAGTACTATATCTGTACCTCTTCCTGCCATATTAGTAGACACTGTGACTGCTCCCAATTGCCCCGCTCCAGCAATGATTTCAGACTCATTTGCATGGTTTTTAGCATTTAGCACATTATGAGGTATTCCTCTTTTCTTTAGTCGATCACTTAGATATTCCGAATCATCTATCGAAGCAGTCCCGATCAAAATTGGTCTGCTTGTTTCATAGGTTGACGCTATATCTTCTACAATTGCAGCCCATTTGGATTTGGAATTTTGAAACACCAGATCACTTTGATCTTCTCTTTGAGTCGGTAAATTCGTAGGTATTTCTGTCACTTCCAGGCCATATATTTGATAAAACTCATCCGATTCAGTCAAAGCAGTTCCCGTCATGCCAGATAATTTCTTATAAAGTCTGAAATAATTCTGCAACGTAATAGTCGCATAAGTTATACTTTCTTTCTGAATTCGCAGCCCTTCTTTGGCTTCTACTGCTTGATGCAGACCATCTGACCAGCGCCTCCCATATTGTAACCGTCCAGTAAATTCATCGACAATTACCACTTCACCATCATGGACAACATAATCTCTATTCTTTTGTTTAGAAAATTGTGCTACTACTGAATTCTCTGCAAAATGCACCAAATGAAAGTTATCCGGTTCATATAGATTATCTACTTTCAACCATTGTTCGAATTTTTGTATCCCTTCCTGTGTCAATGAGGTTCCTTGCGTTTTTTCATCAACCACGAAATCTTCATTCTCTCTGAGTCGAGTAGACAGTTTAGAAAATTGGCCGTATAAATTTACAGGTTCCTCAGCTGGGCCGCTGATAATTAAAGGAGTCCGCGCTTCATCAATTAAAATGTTGTCAACTTCATCCACAATCGCGAATTCCAATCTGTTCTGAACTCTCTGCTCGCTTTCCACGCTCATATTATCTCTAAGATAATCGAACCCAAATTCATTATTTGTCCCATACAATATGTCTGAATCATATGCTACAGAGCGGTCTACTAATTTCATGTTCGTAGTGGAATCAGGATCATACACATAAGCGCTATCATGCTGAAGGCATCCTACTGTTAACCCTAACAACGAATAAATAGGCCCCATCCATTCCGCATCTCTAATAGCCAGATAATCATTCACAGTTACAATATGTACTGACATATTCAATGCATTCAAAAACGCGGGCAAAGTTGCAACCAAAGTCTTCCCTTCTCCCGTTTTCATTTCTGCAATTTGACCACTATGGAGGGCTATTCCTCCAATCAGCTGTACATCATAATGCCTCTGGCCTAAAGTCCTTTTAGATGCTTCTCTAACTAAAGCGAATGCAGGGACTAAAACATCATCCAGACTTTCCCCATTGGTAATATTAGATTTAAGCTCATTAGCTTTATTTAGAATTTGGCTTTCGGACAAATTCGTAAAATCTTGTTCCAGCGCATTAATCTGTTCAACCAATTTTTGAGCACGCTTAATGACCTTATTATCACCAGTTAATTTTTTAAATAATGTAACCATATCTCAATATATTTTATATTTATTTTCAAATAATCACTATGATTCTGACTATATATTTCCAAGAAACTTCTCAATCTCCAATGTTAACGTAATATCATCACCAGACAAATTATTTTTAAATTCCAGATCAGGATCAGACATATCCTGAACTCCCAAATCAGTAATAGCGTATCTCTGATATTGCATACTGTACGGACTCAATCTTTTGATGTAGCTTAATTCCTGCAATTCTGTTATCGCCACAACAATCCTTGTTTTCCATAGAGGATTATTTTCATAATCAGAAGCTATTTCCTTTCCACGAATAGATCCAGGCAGCAGATTTAGAATTTTATCTTCCCACAAAGTCATTAATTGTTGAATTTGGAAAGCAGATTTAGGAAAATGCACATTAATTAACAGAAGAATCACGTACAAGTTTATCTTTGAATTATTCATCAGTAATTTAAGATCTCATGAATTCTCTAACTGAACTGATGACCAATGATTTTCCCATTCCTCTCTCATTTCAGATTCAGTCTTACCTGAAGAATAACCTGGCGACACCAAGACATTTGCTTCTGTGATTTGTATTAGAACGTATCGTCCACTGGGATAGGCTCTACCACTTCTGTTAGCTGTTACCGACTCATGAATTTGATCAAATAAATCACCTTCTGTCAGAATTTGTCCTTTCCCTTTAAAGGAATATCCTTTTCTTACAAAATAATCCAATATGTTGATCTCACAATCTGGATTTTCTCTAAGATTTCTGATTGTGTCCGGAGATCCTAAATCAGCAAAAACCAAGTGGTCGTCATCCCAGACTGCAGTCGTTCCTTTAGGAGAAAGATTTGGTAATCCTTCAGGAGAAACCGTGGCAATGAATCCCATTCTTTGCTGACGAATCATCCTCTTCATATCTTCATTGAGTATTCCCATATCAGCTCCTAGCTAAGTATTATAAAATACTGGAGCGGGCGAAGGGATTCGAACCCTCGACTTTTTGCTTGGGAAGCAAACACTCTACCACTGAGTTACGCCCGCACTCAGATTTATACTGCAGCAGTGAGAATTATCTCGACCCATACACCTGCCCTAGCGAGATGAGCTGAGCCACATGCTCTTGCAGGGGCACATCCTTCAGGTATCCATGCATCCCATACGGCATTCATTTCATCAAAATACCGCATGTCATCTAGCCATATCTCAGCACGTAACAATTTGGATTTGTCAGATCCTGCATTCTTCAATAATTCATCGACTTTAGATAATATTTCTGTAGTTTGAGTAGTAATGCTTTCATAACCTGTTCCAGTTGTTCCAGCCAAATATACTACTCCGTTATGAACAACACTCCTACTCATTCGTGCACCGGTTTCAGCTCTTGTTATTTCCATAAGTCCTCCTCTTTAATGTGATTCGAATTTGGGCACATGTTTATAATGCTCTAATTCGATACGTTATGATTTGGACATTATACTCGAATTCTGGAGAATCGATACGACACTAGTCACACCAATACAAATTCTATAATTCAGAAGATCTGCAAAGTATGCAGATTGTAAACACAATCCTCTTGATTAAGGCTTGTGTTTATCTATTAAATCAGCGACTCGCCCGTCAATATCACCTAGTTCTACGCCTGCATCAGACCTAGCAACTCCAAGGTGTGCAGCTTGTTCTATTTCTTCCCATTCAGGTTCCAGTTCGAATTCATCTCTGAGCTCTTCAAACAAACTGTCTAAACTTTGCTTGTCAAACATACTCCCTCTCTCGATCCGTCTTTATGATCCTAAATAATTAAAATAATTCCTTAGCCTATGGATCAAGCCCTAGTCTATCCCAATATATATCTGATGACAAGTCTTGATCTTTTTTAGTCCCTGTAAATATTTAATCTTTTAAAACCATGGCGTCTCTGCCTGCTGTTTCCCCAGCTAATTTACCAAAAGTCATACCAGCAGACAATCCAGAACCTCCGGGATAATTATAATAAAATAAGCCTCCGACCATTTCTCCTGCAGCATAAAGACCCTGTATTGGCTCCAAGCTACTATTCATGATTTGACCTCTGTTATTAATCTTAACTCCCCCAAAAGTAAAACTAATCCCTGTAGTCACAGCATATCCAACATATGGAGGCTGATCTATTGTTTCTGCCCAGTTGGTTTTATCAACTTCAAGGCCTTCGGTGCAGCGGCCATCTTTAATTGTGGGATTATATTCAATGTCAGTCCTGACGGCCTTATTATAAGCTTCAATTTCGTCGACTAAGCCCTTGGGGTCAATATCCAAACCCAACGCTAATTCTTCAATCGTGTTTGCTTCGAATCTAGTTACTTCTGGGATGTTATATTCATCTCTCAATAGTTTTCTTTCTAGTACTTTGCCATCAAATATTTGAAACGCTAGCCCTTGAGGTTGATCCATTAATGCTCTTCCATAAGTTACGTATGTGTAATTCCGGAAGTCATACCCTTCATCTACAAATCTTTTTCCGTTAATATTCACAATCAATCCAAACGGGTAAGAATGTTTTTGGTAAAGCTCTGTGATGTTTCTGTCTCCGGATGCAGGTGCATTCATATCCCAGGCTACAGCATGGCAACCGCTGTAATGCCCATGGGATTGAGCTCCAACCTCTAGAGCCATTCGGATACCATCGCCTGTGTTGTACGGCACTCCCCTGACTTTAACGTTTTCCCATCCAGGTCCTAAATATCTAGATCTCATTTCAGCATTGGCTTCAAAACCACCAGAAGCAAGAACAATTGAACCAGCAGAAATATCTTCGAAGCCATCTGGTCCTAAAATCGTTATTCCAGAAATTCTTCCTTTATTGTCTTGAATTAATTTCTTGGCCTCAGCTCCATATCTGACCTCTATACCTTCACGCTTGCAAACTTCAAATTGTTGATCAGAAAGACCTTTCCCTGCTCCTACAGCTTCTACTATGGCTCCACCCCAAAACCTATACTTATCTCCGTCTTTGAATGCTTGTCGCCCAAAAGCCATTACAAATCTTACGCCTTTCTGTGTCAGCCATTTCATAGTTGGAAGTGATTGAGTAGTTAGAATTTGAGCTAGCTCTGGATCCGTCAATCCATGTGTGACTCGCATCATGTCATCATAAAACTGATCCTCTGTATAACTACCAACTTCTATTGAATTTTCTTCGGTTTCTGACATGTCATAAATTACTTCTTTAAGATCTTCAATCCCGTCAAAGGAAAATCTGATTAACCCACCGGTAAAATATGTATTCCCACCTCTAAAATATTCAGGGGCTTTTTCTAATACCAACACTGAACTGCAGTTCTCTTTAGCTGCTATTGCAGCACTCAGTGCAGCATTACCTGCACCCACTACTATTACATCATATGAATTATCCATTTTTTACCTCTTTTCATTAATCTAAGTTGATAATCAAACTATTACTCTGTTCTAACACATAAATATTCTATCACTCAATTATCATGGCACAAATCTTAAAGTTAAAACAATTTTATCTGTTGTGTACGATCTTCCATCAAGCATTCAAAAGAATTAAACCTAACAGAGTTTACACGCGTTGATACTTGAGTCAAAAAAAGATCCATTTGTGGCTGCAATTCCAATGAAGCATTCAAAAAATCTAATTCCCTAGTTGAAGAATTCGATACGTTCAAATCCGCATTTAAAGGAAGAACCACAGGACATCTATCATGAATGTCACCTAGCGGATGCCTCGCAGAACATGTCAATATGGAACAATTTAAAGACGAAGAAGTCTGTCTGCAAATACCGACCATTAAAAACAGTTCAGAATCACGCAATTGAACATTATACGGAATCTTTTCAGTGCTAAATTTATCCCATTCATAAAATCCAGAAGCAGGAATAAAACATATATTATCCATACTTTTATTCCATTTGTTCTTATGGAGTATCCGTTCTATTCTTGTGTTACTCATCAAGGCAGTCTTACCGTCAGATGTTGTAATTGGAATTCCCCACTGCATGATACTCCCTGTAAACACACCTTTTAATTCAGATACCACAGAAATCTGTTGAGATGGAGCTATGTTGAAATTAGGAGCCTGGTCAAAGTCCCATAAAACGTTTGGTAATTTAACTGATACATCACTAGTACTATAAGATAAATTGAATCTGCCACACATATTATCTCGTCTTACCCACCATTAAATACATTCATTTGAATTGACCACTGGGACAATATAAATATACAATAGGAGGAACAAATTGCATAATATGCACTCTTTAATGGAGGAGCACCATGAACGTTACATCAATAGCAATCGAAAAACTCAAAGAAGTTATAGACCAAGAAGAGCAATCGAGTTCTCTAAGGGTAGTGGCAATGCCTGCCGATCATGGAGGACTTCAATACATGCTAACCATGGAAAAAGAAACCCAAGATGACGATACTGTGATGTCACTAGATGGAGTAGATTTCGTAATGGATTCTGATAGCGCTCCATTTCTTGAAGAAGCCACGATTGACTACGTGGAAAACTTCGGAGGGCAGGTAGGATTTGTAATAAACAATCCTCTCTACGCTAGTGCCGGTGGCGGCTGTGGTGGCGGTGGTTGTGGCTGCGGCGGCGGCGGTGGTGGCTGCGGCGGTGGCGAACCCGAAGCCGGTTGTGGCGGCGGTGGCGGCGGCTGTAGTTGCGGTGGTGGTGGCTGCGGCGGTCATTAAGTACCCGAAAATCTAATTAAAGGAAAGGTCTCTATTACTGAGACCTTTTTGTATTTATGTATATGAAAAACTCACCTCATGGAAAGAATTCTGAAAGTTTTAGACCCGTGATTATGGGACTAAATGGCATGGTTGCATCAGGCCACCCTCTAGCATCCGAAGCAGGTATAAACGTGATGAGAAATGGTGGAAATGCAGTAGACGCAGCGCTGGCTGTAGCTTCTACTTTATCAGTGGTGGAGCCAATGATGTCTGGACTTGGCGGTGATGGATACATAATGGTTTACTGGAAGGACACAGATTCAATTGAAATAATCAACGGTACAGGTGCAGCTCCATTCAAAGCCGACCCAAAGTTGTTTAAAGACACAGGAATTCCATCTAAAGGAATCCTATCCGTCTCCACACCAGGATTAATCCATGCTTGGTTCGATGCTTATGAAAAATATGCATCATTAGAACTCTCTACGTCATTCTCAGATTCTATACGCATAGCAAAAGAAGGGTTCCCTGTCTCCCATTACTTATCAAACGCGATCGGCGAAGACTCTATGCTATGTTCATTTGAAGATTCTCAAAAAATATTTACTCGAAACGGAGTCCCTTTAAACCCAGGAGAAATCCTCGTTCAAAAAAACCTCAGTGAAACCTTAAAAACGCTAGCATCAGAAGGCAGAGGCGCATTTTACAACGGAAGTATCGGCAAAGCATTAGTTGAATTTATCAGTAAACATGAGGGATTGATTACTCAAGATGACTTCAGTGCTTGCACTTCTAGAACAGAATTACCTATATCAACAACTTACAACGGGTACACAGTTTATGAATCCCCTCCAAATTCGAGTGGCCATATTTTACTGCAAGAATTAAATATTTTAGAAAACTTTGACATCAATAACCTTAATCCACATTCCCCTGAACTAATTCATTTAATGATTGAAGCCAAAAAGCTAGCTTTTAGTGATCGTGAAAACTATATGTCAGATCCTGACTTTATAGACATTCCAATCGAAGGAATGTTAAGTAAAAAATATGCTACTTATCTTGCTTCATTAATTGATCCTAGCAAATCAAATAATATTATAAATAAAACTAATCCATGGGATTTCCAAAACAAACCACCCAAAAAACAAAACAATACCCGCAAAGGAGCCTCTGAGGAATCAGAAAATACAACTTGTTTTGTTATCGTTGATAGCCATGGCAATGCTGTATGCCAATTACAAAGTCTTCAGAGCTCTTGGGGATCCGGAATGATTGCTGGAGACACTGGAATTCTTTTAAATAATCGTATGACCTACTGGCACTTAGACCCCGACCACATAAATTATTTACAACCAGGGCGACGGGTAAGACACACCATGAATACTGTGATGGTCTTTGACGAAAAAACCAAAGAATTAAAATGGGTCTTAGGAACTCCCGGAGCGGACACTCAGGTTCAAAGTAATTTCCAGGTCTTGGTTAATATGATTAACTATGGATACAATGTAACTGAAGCGGTTGAAGCTCCTCGCTGGAAAGACATATTAAGTCCAACAGAATCAAATTATCCTCACTCCTTTGCCAATGAAGTAATTATGGAAAATCGATTCTCCGAACAAATTATCTCGCAGCTTGAACAAAAAGGACACCAGATAAGAATCCTTGACGAGTGGGATGGGATTGTTGGACGAGAAATGATTATACAATCTGACCCAATAACGCATACGCTCCACGGAGCTGCCGATCCACGATATGATGGCTACGCGATAGGGTGGTAAATTAGTCAAATTAAAGGCGGTTGCTTTGAATATACCAGGCGAAAAACGAAGCCTCATCCCTGATGAAAGCGGCGATCAGGCCGGTAAGTTTGCAGAAGCCATACGCGACAACGACATGGATACTGCATGGAATCTTCTTTCCAAAGAGACCCGTGGAATGCGCATGGGTGTATGGGCTACAAAAAATAACATTAACATGCAGGAAGCATATCAAGCAGGGTATAACCCACAACACCTGAGAAGACAAGAAATGATGTCAGACTTCCGAAACACTGTGTTGAGCATGTGGGCGTTGGAAGATCTAACAGACTTAGGAGTCTCTCCATCCAGCTACATAGATGATACTCATTGCTTTGCATTCCTACCTTTTGGGGTTACCAAAGAAGAAAACACAATTAACAACAAAAAGCTGATGTCGGGACTAATCATCCCCATGCTATTTGAAGATAGTGAATGGGTTGTAGATATGCCCGGATGGAGATTTATATATTAAGGAGAGTAATATGCCAGGACCACAAATACCCAGCGAAAAGGAAATAGAACAATATTTAACAACCGATAACAATTGGGGGAGATGGGGCAAAGATGATCAAATGGGAGCCATGAACTTTTTAACTCCTGAAAAAGTAGCCCAAGCAGCTAAGTTGGTAACATCTGGCAACCGTGTGTCGTTATCCAGGCCTTTACCAACAACCCCTGCAGCCAATAACCCTACTCCAGCACACCATTTCATGATGAAGAATCCACGGTCAAATGGCAGTGGAGCTGCAACAGATTATTATGGAGTATCCTATCATGGCCAAGCTACGACCCATATCGATGCACTCTGTCATGTCTGGGACAAAAATGGAATGTGGAATGGACGTCATCCAGATGAAGTAATCGGTTTTAACGGCACATCTTGGGGATCCATAGAACACTGGAAAGAAGGAGTAATCACACGCGGAATATTACTAGATGTTCCTAAACATCGTGGAACCAATTACGTGACTCACGACCGACCAGTACACGGTTCAGAACTTCAAGACATAGTAGAATCTGAAGGCATAACACTGTCACCAGGAGATGCAATTATAGTTTATTCCGGCAGAGAAAAGTACAACGAAGAAAATGTCACATGGGGCACGAACAGAGACGAGCGCCCAGGGTTACACACATCTTGCTTAAAATTCTTGCGAGACAGTGACTGCTGCATGTTAGTATGGGACATGATGGATCATTCCCCGAACGATTACGGATTAGCTTGGTCTGTACATGCAGCGATTTTCGCTTATGGAATCGCGCTATTAGATAATGCCCTTCTCCAACCCTTATCAGAAGCATGCGCATTAGAATCCAAGTACGAATTCTTTTTAACTGTAAATCCATTAGTAGTAGAAGGTGGCACTGGATCACCAGTAAACCCGATTGCAATTTTCTAGTAAGTAAATGGTGGGCCTGGATGGACTCGAACCATCGACCTCAGTCTTATCAGGACTGCGCTCTAACCGGCTGAGCTACAGGCCCATTTCCATGGGTTTAACTACGAAATCTACACTCATTAACATCTTTCGACATTTCCTTATTCTGAGAGGGACATAAAACGGACACCTTCAAGTAGAACTCGCAGCGTTGAGTATTATACATCACGTGATTACACTCTTTAAACTACCACCATTTGAGAACCATTCTCATTCCATGGTATCATAATACCTCAAAGAGCAATTATGCTTTAAAATAGGAAAACAAATTACAATACAAAAGGAGAAGTACAATGAGCACAGGAAAAGTAAAATGGTTTAACCCAACAAAAGGTTACGGTTTTATTGAGAGTGACGAAGAAGGCGACGATTTATTTTTGCACATTTCAGCTTTACGAGAAGCTAACATTGATGAGATCAATGAAGGTGAATCTGTATCATATGAAGTAGGCGAGAATAGAGGAAAGCTTATCGCTACTAATATCAAGAAACTTTAAAACATAAAAGCAATTATCTTTTAACATAGAAAAAAGTACTAATCGTTACATCTATTAGTTTATTGAATTTTAATGGTGGGCCTGGATGGACTCGAACCATCGACCTCAGTCTTATCAGGACTGCGCTCTAACCGGCTGAGCTACAGGCCCATTAACTACGACTCGAGAATTATATACTTCACACTAAGAGCATTCAACCCAACATAATGAAAGTACCCTTTGGTGATGCCCCAAT
>MDSV01150672.1_pt1 | contig 17711 bp, 8 predicted proteins | sample 810851 | NCBI WGS metagenome assembly MDSV01 (sample SAMN05326640, study PRJNA326480) | marine metagenome | isolation source: seawater | place: Atlantic Ocean: North East | collected 2012 | reverse complement strand
GGCAATAATGACCATTGTCCAATCACTTGGATGCCGATAAATTACATCCAAATGGAAATGATCTGTGATTCATTCTCAATGGATTCTTATGTTAGTCGTACATATTTCATACCTGCCCTCGGCGATGAAACCTGTGTGGTTGTATTTACACCAGGGGATTATGATGTTCTCGCTCATTTCAGCGAAGCAAGTCTATCTGCTCTTTGATTAGAACCAAGGATTCACATTCCAAGGATCCAACAGCATTTCTCGGAACGTTGTGAATGCGTTTCCTTCTTTTGCCTGCATTCCCTCTCAAATCCTCGTTCAATTCCCCCTCGTAGAGGGGGGTTTGTGTGAACAAACAATGCAAAACCGTTTAACACTCGGTCGAGCAGGGTAGACCGGTGAACACCTTCATGACCTCTCATACCTCCTCCTCCGGTCGTTTTTTGGCGGTTTTACTCGTAATGATCATGCTCGGTGGCTTGGCGCCGTTTGGATCCAATCCCATCGCCGTCCCCGAAGAGCAAGAATCACTGGCAGAGCCAACAGTTCCAATGAATTCAGCATCTTCCTGCACCGCGTGCCAATCCTACGATTTGTACCTCGATGAAATGGACTCGGAAAGCGGGGGTGATGGTTCGATCACAACGCTTGAGCCAACCGGGGCCCATCAGGAACAAAGCGCCTTGGGCGGGGTTGAATTCCGCAGCGCTGAAATGATCTCAGACTTGCTCGTCTACGGGCGAGACAACACCGACAAGGTCACCCTCACCCTCTTCTTACAATTCAAGGGCACTCAGGGTTCCACCGCTGACATCACCTACTCGTTGAAATCGGGCGACTCAGAAGTTGACTCCATTTCTGAAACTCTCGATGACCCTTGCACGGGCGGCACCTTTGGAACCGGTTCGTGCTCGTGGACCTCTTCAATTGTTGACTTTGAGGTGCCATCTGATGGTTTTACTGTCGCCAATGGAAAGCAATTGCGCCTGAGTGTTGACGCTCAAGCGACCTGTGAAAGCAGCGGCGGTGGCGGCATCGGTGGCGGCAATTGTGAAGTCAACGTCGCCTTTGGCGATGTTGAGCAAACGAACGGGTATTCAAAATTAGAAATGAAAGCCAACGCTTTGGCAAATTCCGTCGTCAAGGTGCATCGGCCTGGTGGCGGTTTCCTCGATCCCGAGGTTACCGAGTGGTCGCCAAACCACCGCCCTGAATTCCGTGACATGCAATTTTCTGTCGATGTTCGAGACGCCTTTGGACGCGACGACATTCAGGGAGTCGACCTTGTGATGACCACGCCAAACGGGGCAGGGACTGTGTTTGCCAAGTCGTTTGATGACGATGACCTAAAGCTCGACAATAACGGTCTGGTTGGCAACTTTACCTACACCTATGAAGCAGGTATTGTAGCAGGTGAATACCCGGTTCAGTTGGAGATCAGCGACGTGCAAGGCCACACCCTTGTGTTCGAGCACAGCGGCATTGAATTCATTGAACACGATGTCTATCTCTCGTTGCCCAACACTCAACCTGATGTGGTTTTGATTGCCCCAGGCCAAACTTCGAGTGTTGAATTCTTGATTGAACACACGGGTGCGACTTCGTCTCAGTTAGAAGTGGTGTTTGAACTCGGCCGTGCGCTGCCATCCACCTGGTCTGATCCTGTTTGGGACCAACCCGGTGGGTACATGCTCTCCGGCGGCGGCACGTTCGCACGCCCAATCTTGAGCATTGAAGTGCCAGATGATGATTTGACTTCCGCACCAAACACGCTTGAGATTGAAGCACGAGCGTATGCTGAGAACAGTGAGGGGCAAACTGTTGAAGTTGCAGTCGAGACCATTGTGCTTGATATTGAAGAATCAGACGTACTTTCTCCACCTCGAATCTCCGTGTTCGAAGACGATGAACACCAGAAACAAATCGCAGACTCCACACGCCCTGAAGCCTATGATGAAACTCTGTCTCACTATGTCGACTCGGGCGATGTCAGCGGGGATTTCTTCATTGACGTGTTCAACTCCGGCTTCGTCACAGATGCGTTCAGAATCCGCGTCACGGAACTCCCTGACGCTTGGCAATACAAGTTCTATGACAACGACACGGGCATGGAACTCGCCGAAGAAGGCATTCACTCGCTGACACCCGACATTGGTTCACATCAAATTCTCACAGTTCGCATGGAAGTGTTCCCGCCCTCAGAACGTGAAGCACAAGACATCGGTTTAGTAGGGATCACCGTTGGTAGCCAAGGCGATTCAGAACTCTTTACGGAAGTCGCATTCACAGTTCATCGCACCTTCGGGGTGCTTGTGGAAGTGATTGCTGATTCAGACAGTGGCACCCTAGGAAACGTCGGGCCTGTAAGCCCGGGCTCTTCTCTGTGGTACAACCTACGAATCACCGATTCAAGCGATACACTTGGCCAAACGACTTGGCGAATCATCAACCCTGCTGACCTCGACCGCAACAAGGAAGCGGATACAGATTACGCTTCCTGGGAGTACAGTATTTCCAACGGGTCTGAATCAGACATCGTTGTCGTCTACCTTGAATCGGATCAATACGCAGATTTGAAACTCGATCTTGAACTTGGGGACAACGTCGAAGCAGGGAACCATACCGTCTATGTGCGTGTGGTGGAAGAGGGTGTTGACGCACAAGACGCTCGCTACTTTGACCTTCCAGTCACTGTTCAAGTTCGTGAAGATGTTCAACCGGGGCGCTTGGTGATCACCGATGCAAGCAGTTCTCTCGTTCGATTCACATCTGGTGAATTCCAAACTGTTGAATTTATTATTGCCAATGAAAACAACGTGCCCCTCGATGTCGTCATCACCCTCGAGGAACCCAATGGATGGACGGCCTTGATCCGAGCGTCCTCCGACCAAGTTGGTGGTAACTTCCTGTTGTTGACCCTGCCCGCCTATTCGAGCAAGGATTTCTCTTTGGCCATTACACCCCCTGACACCCTCAAGAACGGCGAAACGATTGAGTTTAATCTGATGGTCACTCCTATGGATGAAGAAGTGCCATACGACACCGAGTACACTCAGAACAGCAAACATATTTTCAGCACGGCTTGCGAAGGGCCCTCTTGTTTCCTCAACGAAATCATCGACCCGGAGCCACAAACTCTTGCCCTCGGTATTGGCCTAGCTGCCGCATTTATCTTTGCCGTGTATCGACGTGGACAACTCTCTGGAAACGTCTTCGAAGATGAGGAACTTGAGTATGAAGAAAAGGTCTGGGAAGAGTCGGTTGAAAGTGACATTCCGCCGGCGGTTGTTGAAGAAGAAGAGGACGACGATCTCGAACTTTTGGACGAACTCGATGCCCTGTGATGCCTTCCCTGGATCATACTGCCTTAATTCGATGCACTGAGGACCTTTTGCCAACAGATTTTGGCATGTGAAGTCGTCTTGAAAAGAGAGCATTGTATGAACATCGTACCATTTCCCTTATGAGGCATCAAAACAGCCCAACCTTTGTGACAACCATGCGTACGCCTTCATCCCCCTCGAAGCCGCGCTCCCAATGGCAAATTTTGCAGCACCGTGACAGTGTCAAATCAGTGGCCCTGGTTGCTCTCATGGTGTTGTCTACATTTGCCTCGATTCAATACGGTTCATTCCAAGCCCTTGCCGCAACAGATCAGGATGGTGACGGTCTAACGTACGGTTTGGAATACCTCATGAACACCCAACCAAACGACCCGGATTCAGACAACGATGGTCTACCGGACGGCTGGGAATGGCAATACGGCCTTGACCCACTTTCAAGCTCAGGCGGCGATGGTGCTGTCGGCGACCCCGATGGCGATGGCATGTCCAACCTGCAGGAATACTCCTACCTCCAACCTAGCAGTTGGGATTTGTCAAGCACCAGTGGTGTGCTCGACAATGGTGTTTGGTGGAACGGGACTGTCCCGGTCAACGACTGGGATGAAGAAAACGCTCTGCAGTACAACCGACCCGGGTGTGGTGACGCTGGTAACGATGGCACTGGTTCAGTCATTCTGTGTGACGAAGATCCCGTTGGCAACATCTGTACCAACGGCTTCGATGACGACAAAGATGGTTTTGTCGATTCGGCAGATCCTGACAACGATGGTGACGCAGATTGTTCATCAAACGACGATGACGGCGATGGAATTGAAGACGAAGATGTAGCCGGTTGGGACACTGATGGTGACGGGATGGACGATGGCTGGGAAGCCGCAAACGGCCTCAATGCGACCAACCCATCCAATGCAGACGGTCCAAATGGCGACCCTGACGGAGACGGTCTCAGCAATTTGATGGAATACATCAATCCGACCTGGACCACAATGTGCGGGGCCTCACCTTGTTTCCGCAACGGCCCGGATGGACTGGTCACAGAAACCACTTCACCATGTGACCCTGTGAACGGCGTTGGTCCAGGTGGCTGCGCTACGTTTACTGCCGAAGTTGACGGTATCACTTCGACCAATCCTCAGCGTGCAGACACAGACGGCGACGGACTCAATGATGCCTACGAGGCATTGACGTTGCTGACCGACCCTACCTCTTCAGACACCGACGGTGACGGCATCAACGACGGCGTCGAAGTCGGTGGCCAATACGGGAACCCTGCTCAAGCAAGCGACCCTCGAAACAACAACACAGATGGCGATGCCTTTGACGATGGAGAAGAAGACCTCAATTCAAACGGTGTTGTAGATGCTGGTGAAACGGATCCAACACGGCGTGAGGATTCTGGCGATGAGGACAACGATGGTATCCAAAATTGGGAAGAGAATCTCTCGTGCACCCTTTGGGACATCGCCGATACTGATTTCGGCGGCATCAACGATGGTGATGAGCGAAATGTCTCGCACGGTACGGATCCCTGTGACTCACTGGTGAACTTCGAAACCACCATCGTTTCATTCAACAACGGCAACGGACAACTGGAAGTCGCCAACGGCAGCGGATTCAACCCGGGAGGTGGTGTCGGATGGTTCAATATTTCAGGGACTTGGACGCCGTTCGCCTATGCGACGGTTGTGAACGATGTAGTTCAAGGCGTTTCCATTTCACCGGGTACAGCTACGCAGGTCTCAAACCGCAACGGTTCCTTCTGCCATACGGACGCAACGGCAGATGGCAGCATCGCCACCACTCGAAATTACTGCGATGATGATTACACTGACAGCGACGGCGACGGTCTTGCCGACTGGCAAGAGTTGCTCGGTACTTTTGGTTGGTTCTCCAACCCAACCCTCGTTGACAGCGATGGCGATGGAGCGAGCGACTTCGAAGAGGTCTTTGGAAACACAGACCCCAACGAACCGTGTACAAACCTCCTCGACGATGATGAAGATGGATTGAACAATTACTTCGAAACCAGCACTGGTTGTGACTTGATCTACATCGGGATCAACAACGGTTCAACAGACGTATGGGTCACTGACGATGCTCAAGCCGACACCGATTCTGGAGGTGTTGCCGACCGAAACGAGTACTTTGATGGGACAAACCCAGAAAATGATCCATCCGATGACCTGTTGCCTTCTGATTTCGATGGTGACACCATCCCTGATGCGATTGAGAATTTGACCGGAACCGATTGGACCAACCCTGACACCGATGGCGGAGGCATGATCGATGGCTTGGAATGCACCCAAGAATTCTGGGTGATCAACTGCCTCGGTTCTCCGTTCGATCCGTTCGACCCAAGCGATGATCTTGTGGCTTCAGAGGTCGTATTCTGGGCCAACAACTCAACAGGTGTTGTCGATTTAGATGCAACCCAGCGCTGGCGCCAATACACCAATGATTTCTACACGGGAACTGCCTATGCGCACATTGCAGAAGTTCACCCCACTGAAACTGTTGTGCTGCCTTCGTCAAATTTCACTCATCTGGCCGATATGGCGTTTGCCAACGACACCGTTGAATGGTTGATCACCTACAACAACCCCCCCTTAACGGGAGGTGTTGCCTTACCGGCATCGTGGTCGAACATGTCGTTTTATGTTGATCCAGCGGGCGAACTTGAACGTTCAAATGACACGCACAATGTCAACATCATTGCTGGACCAATTCAAGAAATATTCATTCAACAACCTGAATTCTACTTTGATTGGGCAACCCTTGCTTCGACAACTGTACCCGGTCAAGGCTTTGCCTACGAACTGCAAACGCCCGAGGGCATGGACAACCTAAGCAACCCTCTTTCTTCGCTTTTTAACATCACCAACGCAGTGGTTGCTGAAGCGAGTGCAACCAATGCATATGAGACCGCTTTGGCCCTCCAGACCTTCCTCGCAGAAGGGAATGCAACCACTGAATTCAAGCGAAACTACAACGGTTCAGGCATCCCTTCATCTGAAGATTTGAGTGTCGTTCTAGTTGAAGCAACCAAGGAAGGCACCTGCAACGAATTCAATACGGCATTCGTCACCATGGCGCGGCTCGCAGGATTACCTGCGCGCTATGTCACCGGATTTGCTGGTGGTACTTGGAACGGCGATGGCTATGCAGTCTTCCCAGAAGATCGAACAACTTGGGGTGAAGTACGCTTGCAACAAAACAGCGCGAACGGCAACACTGACCTTGGATGGATTGCCTTTGATGCCTGCCCGGCAGCCGAAGAAATCGAGATTGTCAACCAAAGCATCTCTTCTTTAGTTTGGGACCGAGATGGTTCTTCTGCGCTCAATGTCAGCGGCCAACTGCGCTTTGCTGAAAATGGAACTCCAATTCAAGACCTCCCGATGGTCGGTTACCTTGTCCCCTTGGCGGAAGCGGGTGGCGTCCCCGGTCCAGCAGCGATTCCAAATTATGAGATGGGTGCCGTCATCACTGATGCAAATGGCAGCTTTGAGATCATAGGTAACCCGCTCGAACCTGGTGCTCCGGGCATTCATCGTGTGGTGATTAAGCATCTTCAATCCGGTTATGTGGCGGAAGATGGTATCATCTTCGACGGCTTCATCAACGTCACAGATGATTCCCTGATCAATCATACCGGGCCAAACGCAATCGATGCGCCGGTTGCTGGAGCAGGAGCTACCACCATCATCACTGGAACCCTCTCTTTGGAGAACCCTCCATCCAATGTGCTCTCGTCCATTGCTGCATCTGATTCAGTTCCTGAAGTTTGGATGACGTTCACTTCTTCGGTGGATGGTGCAGTAAATTTGACAAGCCCGATTGGGTTTGATGGGACATGGAGCATTGAGGTGGAACTTGATCCATTGGAAACCAAAACCAACCTGTCGGCAACGCTTGGCTTTTCAGGCTGGCAAGACACCTCTGAGGCGACCATTACCCCGGTTCAATTCCACATGCGACCTTCGACAAAGTCAATTGTTCTGGATGTGCGCGACGCACCTACATTGACCGCGACCCTCGAAGGTCCACTTGCAAACAACAGCATTATTCTCATTGATGACAACATCTGGGTGAACGGTTCAGCCGTGACCTCAGGAGCAAACCCTGTAGCAATGCCGGGCAACCTTTCCTTCTCAATGCGCTCCAACGGCAGTGGGACGGATTGGATTGAAATCTTCAACAACACCGTCAACGGTACTTTCTCTGTGCAACACTTGCTCACTGCAGGCGTTGCGCAGATCGCCTCTGGTGAAATAGAACTCCAAGTCCGCTTCTTCCCAGATGCAATTGAAGCAACAGATGATGCGAACATGTCTTCAGGCGCACCATACTTGTTGCGTGGTTGGTTGCAGTTCACGACCCAAGCAGTCTCGCAATTACGAGGCACGGAATCAGTCGTGCTGGTCTCGATGACCGATCACCGAGGTGTCGATACCGATTTGCTTGCCTCAGGCAATTTTGACTTCACATTCAACGGTACATGGGTCAACACGACCGTGGACCCAGAAAGCGAAACCATCACCCTCAACTGGTTGCTTGACAATGATATGTACGCTGGTGATTACCCGTTCGATATCAGCTTCAACGGTTCAGAACTCTATCAGCCATCCGTCGGACAAGGTTCTGTGCGGGTTGCTGCTGAAGTTGGGTGGAACATCACACTTTCACAGGACTGGACACACATTGGGAATTCAAGTTACATCTTCGGTGATATCTTCGATGCCGTGCACACCAACCGAAAGGTGCTCGGCGACAACATCACCATGTTGTCATTGATCATGACCACCATCGAAGGGCAACCAATCGATCTTTCACAAGGCTTGCTTAACAACACGACCAGTGAATACAACCTAAGTTTCACAGTTCCCGTGACAAGCCCATCAAATGCCTATGAATTCATTCTGAACATGGACTTCGACACCCAGGCACCTGTTGGAGGCCCATACTATCGCTTCGTCGATACCACCGTGCCCCCTGCGACGCCTGTTCTCCCATCAACACTGGTTGGGTTCGAATCAGAATTTGTCGTATCGACAGGTCGGAGTAACTTGATTGTGGAAGTCAACGGCACCATCGACTTTAACGCTACCATCACCGATGTGGCTGATGATTCAAACATCAGCGATGCGTCGGTTGAGTTCATCTTTGACTATGGAAATACCAACGTTTCCATGGGCACGGCAATCAGCGATGAAGCAGGATTTGCCGGCGTCGGATGGACGGCAAATGGTATCGCCCCGGGTTACTATGATGTGTTGATGATTGTCTATGACGACCTCTCGGATCCTCTTGCGACCGGAAACAGTCGACGCACAGGCAATTCCACTCTGGTGAACCTGACCGTCCAAGTGCCGAGCACATTCCGAATCGACAGCATTCCTACTACAGTGACCGCAGGCTTGAACTTCAATGTCCTCGGTCAGGTTCTTGACGACGACAACACAACTCGCCCGTTAATTGCACCTGTGGAACTCAGCGCCTTTTGGCTCAGCAATCCTGAGGAACTTTTGGTACCAAACTACCAGACATCCACCAATGGTACATTCAACATGAGCATCCCAACTGACACCTCCGGCAACGGAACTCTTCGTGGCAACAAAGTGCTCGTAATCACGGTCATTGAAGGCTCCTCACCGTTCTACCTGACAGCATCCACGCAAAATGGCATGCTCGTGATGGGTGTGTCTCGATTTGAAAACGTCCAGCCACTTAACCCAATCATTGTCAACCGTGGTGATGAGGTCAACATGAGCGCTCGTCTGGTTGAATCCTCTAACCTCTTCTTGCCGTTGGCTGCATTCGATGTTGACATCGAATTCCATGAAACTTGGTTGCCAGGTACACAAACCGACGGAGAAGGGTTTGCCAACTTCAGTTATGTCGTTCCGACCAGCCATCCACTTGGATTGATCACGGTCAATTTGGTGTTCAACGGTTCGGTTGATTTGCTTGCCACAGATGTGAATCTTTCTTCAATCACGATTCGTTCAACAACCATCCTCGTGGTGGATCCAATTGCGGCGAACCCTGTTGCTGGCACCTCATTCGACGTCAGTGGTACGGTTCTAAGCGACAACAATTCTGGACTTGAACAACGAGATGGCACCTTGTTGCCAGCCAATATTCTGTTTGCTGTTAATGGCCAACCAATTGGCTTCACTGTCTCTGGAGGTTCTGTTGGAGCGGGTGGTGTTTGGAACGCCACCATCACCCTTGGATCAACCTTCCCTGCCGGAAACAACACTCTTGCTGCTTCGTTTATTCCATCGGTGAACTATTACGGTGGCTCGACAGCCAACGAGACCTTCGACAGCAGAGGCTTCACGACATTGATTTTCATCAAACCGGCCCTAGACGGTCTAGGTGACCCTTCATTGAACGATCGGACCGAACGCGGCGATAACGTCTCCTTCCAAATTCTGTTGAGGGACAACACCGACACAGCCGTTGGCAATCAACAAGTTCTGGTCGGTCTCCCGGGCTTGACACCTTCTGCCTTCACGACCTTCGAGAATGGAACAGCATTCGGAACGATTGCGGTACCTGAAAACTTCAGCGTAGGTCCTGCGGATTTGTTTGTTGAATTCGCTGGAACACCAGGAACTGTTGGGCTGCTTGGTTCAAACGCCACAACTCAGTTTGTCGTGCTTGGTCAAACTAACCTTACAATCACTGAAGCACCTTCAACCCTCACTGCAGGGGACTCTTTCATCGTCAACGGTTCTTTGATGGATGATCTCGGTCTCCCACTGATGATCAACGGCGTACCATCTCTTGCTGTTGTTCACTTGCTGGTTGATGGCGTACCCGTTTCGAGCATTGAAACGGATGCTCAAACTGGCGCTTTCACCCTCGGCTGGACCCTGCCCGAAGACACCAGCGCAGGCGCTCATATGATCGAAGTTCGCTTCCTCGGTGGACGTGACTGGGTGGACCCGGTTGGTGTTGGCGACCAAATCAACCCTGAATATTACCTTCCAAGTATGGACCAAGTTGACTTCAATGTCAGCGTCCCAACCAAGATCCTCTTGTTGACCCCCGGCGGTAATGTTGATCGTGAAGAAACGATGACCATTCAAGGGCGTTTGCTTGACTTGGTTGATGCCCCACTACCAAACCTCACCATCGAAGTTTGGCTCGGCGGCCAATGGATGACCAACGTCACGACCGACGCTAACGGTACCTTCACTGCCATTTACCCGGTACCTGCCGATGCAGAACTTGGACCGATTACCCTTGAGACTCGTTTCACCGGTACCACATTCTACCTCCCTAGCGAGGCTATGGGTACGTGGACTGTGTACAGCCCAATACTGGTGACAGTGACTATGGAAAGCCCAGTTGCTGTGGCCGAAAACATCAGCATCTCAGGTTCAGTTGTGGACAATCAACTGCTTGGTGTTGGGGGGCACGTTGTGGACCTCACCGTCGAAGGTGTTCTTTTGGCGAGTGTCACGACCGATGCCAACGGCGATTTCACGTACGAGTGGACAGTTCCTGATATCTTTTCGTTTGGAAATCATACCCTAGACGCAATGGCCGAAGCTCAAGGCTACTACCGTTCCAATGCCGGAAACACCACGTTCTTCCTTGCTCATCGCTCGGACATCACCCTCATCTTTGACGACGGGCGCGATGCGACCCGTGGTGACACATGGGCGCTTTCTGGCCGCTTGTTCGACATTGATACCGTCAACAACGACGGATTGCCTTCGATGAGTGTGAGCATCCGACTCGACGACGTTGAGGTTGCAACCGCTGTGACTTTGGCAGATGGTACGTGGTCGACCATCGTTCCTGCAACGATGGAATTGACCCGTGGTGAACACACGTTCACCGTTGCCTTTGCAGGTACTACCGCCCATCTTGAGGCCTCTTCAAGCGCCACGGCGTTGGTATGGTCGAACACCTTGATCACCATCGATGGCACCTCATCCAACATTGTGGTGCGCAGCGATGATGTCTTCGCTCCAATCGTTCTCACGGGTTCAATTGCTGAAATCGGTGGCCAGGGTGAAGTCTTCAACAACCTTACTTTGTACCTCGGAAACGGCAGTGAATGCGTGGCAAAGCGTGAAGGCGCCCGATGCTTGGACGACATCCAAATCGCTTGGAACAATGGAAACTTCTCGATGAATGGAAAGGCACCAGCCTGGCTTGAAGCAGGTGGTCAATACCTCCACATCGATGCGCCAAGGGACGAGGGATTGTACCTCAACGGTGCAAGTGAAAGCCATTTGATTTACGTCAAGGTCAACGCTGACATTGAGGTCTCAATCGACGACATCATCGAGGATGAACAAGAAGATGTCTCTGGAAACGTGATTGTGACCGCCCAAGATACCAATGAAGGTATTTCGAGCATCAAGGTCACCGTGTACCTTTACAACGCCAATGGCTCTCAACTGTCAGAACCAATTCAACCTCTCACCGACGCTAATGGAATCGCTGCGTTCGACTTCAATTCCGACCCACCTTACGGTGATGTTGACGTTTGGGGCGAAGTGTACTTTGAAATCATCATTGATGACCCTCGACTCTCTGACCAGAGCCGAGCCGACTTCGATGCACAGGCTTCGGATGCCCCATGGGCCCCCGAGTACCAGTATGCTGAGATCACTGAGCCGGTTCCAACATGGGTCTACGTGATGGCCTTGCTCGTCCTCGCTGCCGCTGCTGCTGGTACTGTGCTTTACCGCCGACGTAAGTCCCAAGAGTTGATGGAAGAAGCCGCTGAAATCTTCGCATACACTGCTGAATTATTGGCTGCTGGTGATTCAATACGTGAAGCGATCTTCACTTGTTACCAGAACCTCTGCGCTTCATTCCAGCAACATGGATTCTTGCGACGTGATTTCGAAACGGTGCGTGAATTCGAGATGGCTATTCGTCAGGCAATGCCGCAAATTTCAGAGGACGCGCTGGTCGCTTTGGACAATATGTTTGAACAAGCTCGATACAGTCGAGAAGAACTTGGTTCCCAACACCAAGCTGCTGCACAACAAGCTCTTGAGCGAATGGGTCAAGAAATCTCGGGATTGACAAAAGTTCCTGCCCGCTGATACAACGGTGAGACCCGGGTGATGCATTTCACCAGCGAAGGTGCAACCGCCCGTTGATGTAGTGGGCCGTGACCTCTTCGATGCCTGTTGGAATTGGCATTTCACGTTCAAGTGGTTCGTTGTCGCCATCGTTGACCACGAGGCGAACAAGGGTGCCCTCAGGTTCCTGTCTGGTGAACAGCGAGACATCGTCTGCAGTGACGCCGAGCAGCGGGATTGTTAATCCGTCTGGGTTGACTTTTCCGTGCAATGCTTCGACCATCCATTTCAACTGGCGATCAGGTTCAGTTTCTGCCAAATGGGATTCAGGGAGCATACCAGCCGACACCAAGACTTGAGTGTGCATGGCTTGAACTTCGTTGAGGTGGTTTGCCTCCTCGTGGAAAGAAGCGTGCAACTGCTCGACAGATGCCTCAAGTCCTGTGGGCCGTGTAGGTTCCATCTCAACGAGGGTCGCATTGTCAGAATCAGTGAGAACATCGAGGGGTTTCCATGACGCCATGCTGCTTGGGTTGTGTGCGGCCTCCATGAACCTTCGTCCTCCAATGGATGAATACCTTCACCCTTCATGAATGGTGTGGACTCGTGAAAAGAAGCGACGTGCAAAACTTGCTGTTGTCATCGGCGTGTTGGTTGCGTTCATTCTCAAATCCTTGGGGTAGCAGGTGGCATAGGTGCGGTCTGTGTGCCTCTGGTCGAGCAGGAGGATCAACGCCCGATCTCCAATGGAACGTATTGGTCGCCCCATCGCTTGTAAAATCGCATTGATGGCGGGTTGAGTGACGGTGTAGCGCCAAGCATTATTGGTGCCGAATCGGTCGCCAGTGTAATCCTTGAGTGCGCTCGAAAGGACCGATGGAGGTGCGTTTGGAATGCCGATGCAAGCAACTGCATCAAGAATTCCCCCGTTGTAATCAATCCCTTCGGAAAGCCGGGCTCCGTAGACCCCACAAAGCAGAATTCGTTGCCCTGCGCTTTGTTCACCTCGAAGTTGTTCAACCAAACCATCAATGTCGTTTTTGGTCCAATCCCGACTTTCCATGACTTTTCTCACCCCCTTGAAATGAGTGTTTTCGACAATCTCTTGCATCATTTTGTACGAAGGTGCGAAGACCGCTATGTGGCCAGGCGTTTCATCGATTAGGGCTTGAATATGCGAGCGAATCTTATCCCACATTGCCGGGGATCGCTGAGTGTATTTGGTCGAAACATCGCCAGCCACCAACACGGGGCGTCGTTCACCAGCAAATGGTGATGCATAGGCCGTTTTGGTCGTGTGTTCGGCAGGCAGCGCCAACATGTCAGCGTACATTTGCGGTGGATAGAGGGTCCCTGACATCAATATGGCACCTGCGGCAGAAGAAAAGACCGGGCCTGAAACCATGCCCGGGTCGAGCAGGTGAGAGGTGATTTTCCCTTCCTTTCCTTTTGCACTGAACACCAAACACAGCGCTGTTGTCGAACCGAATTCATTGACGCACTCGAGGATGTGACCGAGTCGGTGGGAGTCAGGCTCCATTGGATCTTCGCCTTCTCCTACTTCGACATCAATGTCACAGCGTCCAAGAACTTCAGCCAAGAGGGGCATTCGGTGCGCTCGCTTGACGCCTTGGCGCTCAGCCTGCTTGGCTTGCTCCTCGGGGTCGAGGGTTTGTTGGCCAGTGATCCCTTCGTATTCATCGCATGAAGAGTGAAACACATCATTGAATCGCTTGACGTCAACACGAAGTTCATTTGCATCCCCTCGTAGTTCATTGTGGAGTTGCCTGAACAAGTCCGCAGTTTTCCTTCGAGCGATCTTCATGACCTCCATGCCCCACGTTGCCAAATCCAGTTCAATGGCCGTGGAATCAGCACCGCCTTGCCGGTAAAGATTGGTCAGTGTGCCCACATATTCCTCCATTTCCAAAGTAGCATTGCGGGCGATGGTGGGGGTGATGACCTGTTCCATCGTCATTCGAATTCGGTCGGGGAGGTTGTGGGCTTCGTCGACGATGATGATGATGTCTTCCAATGGCAGCCCCATTGCTTCGAGGCTCGAACTACGAACACCTTCATCGAACAGGTGATTGTAATCGCCGACAAACACATCGGCATGATTGGCAGCTTCTCGTGCTGCTTTCCAAGGGCAAGTTTGCGTGATTTCTCCGTCGACCCTGTGTATTTTGGCCAAATCAACCAGTTCATCAACATGCAGTGGGCTGTCAAGGATTCTTTTGGTCAGTCCTGGCGCTTTTGTGATCCATGGTTTGCATGTCTTCTCGCGTCGTGCTGTGCTGCACATCATCGAAAAGAGGGCGGGTGATTCCTTGGCAAACGGCTGTACGCACATCCCTGATTGCCCGATCATGTCCACAAGGGTGACTGGGTCCTTGTCGCGACGAAGTTCATTGATGCGTCGTACAGTGTCGACCACAATACGATGTTGGGATTGGCGGGAGGTGAGGAAGAATATCGTTTTCTTATTCGGGGTTCCATGGGCGATATCGAGGGCCGCTGCAAGGGCTGCTGCGGTTTTCCCGATTCCAGTTGGCGCTGCAGCCAAATGGTAGCCACCAGAACGCAATGCTTCACGACTCTCATGAATCATCTCAATTTGCCCGGGCCGAGGTTTGGCATGGGCAAGGAAAGGGAATTCCTCACTCGAATCGAGTTCTCCCCCCGTTGTCATATGCGCTCTTCACAGTCGACCCCTCTAAAGGATTGGGGGAAGGACGGCAGCCAGCGGCTGCACTGTTGAGCATCATTGTGCCCAGGATCGTGGGGGGCCTGGGCACGGGGAACCACGGACTCAGCTTGCTGGTCGTGTGGAATCGAAGTCCCCCCGCCCGTCTTTCGGGGGGAGGTGTGTTGGGTTGTTTTGTCCGTTGCGCGCAAGACGGGCACGCAGACACAAAGCGGCTAATCCGTACAAGTTGGACCTGTCTTGTACAGCATCGAAGGTGGCGCCACGAGTTTCATCCGTTTCGTTTTGCCAATTCATTCCATCCCCTCCAGCACTCTCACCCACTATTCGTGGTATTCTTTGTGTCGCATCGTTGACTCTTTGGCGTCAGCCAGCAGGTCTTCGAGTTGGTCGTTTCGTTGAGCAATTGCCTTTGTGGCGCTTGCGATGTAAAGTGAAAGCCCTTCTTGGGCGGCGATCTCAGGCGTTGTGCCTTGAAGTTCATAGAGCATGCCAAGCGATTTCTTGTCGCCATGACCCAATGGGATTCGAATTGAATCCATGCCTTGGACCAACGGTTGGCCGTTGAGGAATTGTTGGATGGCTTGACGGATCACGTCAGATCGGTTCCGGGCGCCGTCGAGGCCAACACGTGCGTCAAGCATAGCCATGTCATCCTCAGTGATTCTGAGGGAAACGAGGTTGCTTGGTGCGGTCATTGTCGGTGGCTCCTACCCTTCCGTTGGTTCCGAGGCTTATCAATGTATCTCATATGATGACAAATTGACTTACGCGTGATGACAATGATGCAAATACCCCCTCCATGTTCGCAGTAAGTGGTTTTCAAACGGTCAACAATGCCTCTGTAGAGATAGAAGGTCCAACTTGCAAGAAATTCGACCCTCAACCAATTCAGGTTCGTTAAGTCTCTAAATACCGCCACCTTCTCGAGCACTCATGGCACTCGAACCGTCACGAGGATTGTATCTGTACTTGCGAATCTTGAAGGAGGCAATGGGCGATGAGATCATCACAGACGATGAGGCTCAAATCCTTCACGTCATGGCAGAAGCACTTGGCGTTCGCCCTATTGATACTGCAGAGTGTCTTTCTGTGGCACGGGGCGAACTTGCAAATCCGTTTGACTCACTTGCAGAAGATTACGCTGGGCACCGAATGGGCGATGTTGCGACCTACCAGGCCGCCTTGATTGCTGCTCTCGACGATGAGGTCATAACGGAAGATGAATGGTCCATGCTCAACTCTCTTCGAGGCGTAATCGGTATTCAGGAAGATCAGCACACCATGATCGAAGAAGCCATTCGTGCTATGGCCGAAGTCGATGAAAATGGGCAGCGCCGTGTTGAGCGTTTGATGAGATTCAACACCGTTTGCCCGTACTGATTTGTTTTTATTCATTCGACAAAAGGCGGTGTGCGAAGCGCACGCCGAGGTAAGGCTTAGAAAGGGTCTTCATTTGGGCAGGAACAATACATCAATTGTATATGTGATTTTATGAGCGCTACCAAAGAAATCTATGACGCAGTGGTCGCACGCGACCCCAACCAACCCGAATTTCACCAAGCTGTATGGGAAGTCTTGGAATCACTTGATCCAGTGATTGAGCAACATCCTGAGTACTACAGCATCGTCGAGCGAATTGTAGAGCCAGAGCGCTTGATTCACTTCCGAGTACCTTGGGTTGATGATGCTGGAAATGTGCAAGTTAACCGTGGCTTCCGAATCCAATTCAACGGCGCTATTGGTCCTTACAAAGGCGGTCTTCGATTCCACCCAAGCGTCAACGCTTCCATCCTCAAGTTCCTTGCGTTTGAGCAAATTTTCAAGAATTCACTCACAGGTCTTCCAATGGGTGGCGGAAAGGGCGGATCGGATTTCAACCCAAAGGGCAAGTCTGATGATGAAGTCATGCGCTTCTGCCAATCGTTCATGATGGAACTATGGCGACACATCGGCCACAACTGCGACGTTCCCGCCGGTGACATTGGTGTCGGTGGTCGTGAAATTGGTTACATGTTCGGCATGTACAAGAAACTCCGAAATGAATTCCAAGCTGGTGTCCTTACTGGTAAGGGCCTTTCTTATGGTGGTTCTTTGATCCGACCCGAAGCAACTGGCTACGGCCTTGTGTACTTCGCTCGTGAAATGCTTGCTGCTCAAGGCAAGTCCTTCGAGGGCGCTACTGTCTCCATCTCAGGCTCCGGGAACGTTGCACAATTCGCTTGCGAGAAGGTTCTCGATCTTGGCGGTAAGCCAGTGACCATGTCCGACTCAAGTGGATTCATTCACGACCCAGAGGGTATTGATCGAGCAAAACTTGCTTGGATTATGGATCTGAAGAACAACCGACGTGGTCGAATCTCTGAATACGCTACAGAATACAGCAGTGCGACCTTCACCCCATCCGCTCCAGAACCATCCTCAAACGGACTTTGGGGCGTCAATGTTGACGTTGCTCTTCCATGCGCAACGCAGAATGAAGTCAATGGTGCTGAAGCACAAATGCTCGTCGATAACAATGTCATGGCGGTTGCAGAGGGTGCCAACATGCCATGCACTCCTGAAGCGGTTGAAGTCTTCCAGAAGAACGGCATCATGTTCGCGCCAGGAAAG
>MDSV01177679.1_pt1 | contig 17715 bp, 16 predicted proteins | sample 810851 | NCBI WGS metagenome assembly MDSV01 (sample SAMN05326640, study PRJNA326480) | marine metagenome | isolation source: seawater | place: Atlantic Ocean: North East | collected 2012 | reverse complement strand
CCGTGGCGTCGGGCCGATTGCAGACCAATAACCATTTCTGATTCCTCCCCGCCGCTCCCCGGCGTGTCGGCGTGAAGTTCAAGCTTCCTGCCCGACGATCTGCACGCTAGTGGGGACCAGACCACTTGTCAACTGGCCGTAACACCGGTCCAGTTGAAATTCCCTGAACGACAGAGCAATCCGTGACCACGGGTCTTTCAGACCCGAAACTGCGGGAGCTGATCGATAAAATTTTCACGCGGAAAGCTTCGCAACCGCGAAAAATGTCGCGATTTCCTATTATGTTATTGATTTTAAAGAAATTATTAGCAATCCATCTCAAAATCAGAACTGGTACGTTGTGGCGCGCGCCATGCACTCGCCTTGCGGCGGCCAGACGCTTTTTTGCCGAAAGGGAGGTGACAGCTATCCCAGAATGGTTTAACTGGTCTGTTAAGCAGTCCATTCCAGGGGTCCCAATGTCCAATCTTCCGCTCTCGCCTCTCCACGAGGCGATCCACAAGCAGACCGCCAAGGAAATGATCCGGGACAAGATCGTCTCGATGATCGCCTCCGGCATTCTGCAGCGCGGCGATGAGCTTCCAAGCGAGCGGGAACTTTCCACAATGCTGGCGGTCAGCAGGGAGACGGTGCGCGGCGCGATACAATTGCTCGCCGGCCAGGGCGTGGTTCAGGTCTCGCAGGGCGCGCGCACCCGGGTCGCGCGCGTCGACGTCGAGGTCGGCACGCACCGCATCGGCGTAACAGACCCCTCCTCAATCAACGGCTACAGCCTCGACGCGGTGCACGCCGCGCGTCTCCTGGTCGAAACCGCCGTGGCGGCGGACGCGGCGCGCCACCTGGGGCCGGAGGATATCCAGCGCCTCGAGGCCTCGATCGCGGCGCAGGAGCAGGCCATCGACGATCCGGTCCGCTTTCTGATCTGCGACAGGGAATTTCACCTGACGATCTACTATGCCTCGGCAAACCGGCTGCTCGCCGACTTCGTGGTCGACCTCTACACATATATGCTTGATCACCGCCGCATCGCCATGGCCCAGCCGGGCGCGATCGAGAAAAGCCTCGAAGATCACCGTTTCATCGTGCGGGCCCTGAAGATGCACAATCCCGAAGCGGTGGCGGCGGCGTTCTCCGAGCACATACTTCGCATTCACGACACATCGCGCGCCGTCGACGAAAGCGGTATCGCGCGGGCGGGCAGCTCCGCCAATGGCGCGGCGGTTTTGCGCGCCAGCGGCGGGAAATAGGGAGCGGGCAGCATGAAAATCCTCATAACCGGCGCGGCCGGAATGATCGGCCGCAAGCTGGTGCGCGCCCTGATGCGCTCCGGGAAGGTGCGCGGCCAGCCGATACGCCACCTGATCCTCGCCGATATCATCGCGCCGGAGGCGCCCGATTTCGACGTGGAGGTCGAGACCCTGGCGACAGACCTTTCGCAGCCCGGCGCGGCTGAAAGCCTCATCGCGCAAAGGCCTGATCTCATCTTTCACCTGGCGGCCATCGTTTCCGGCGAGGCGGAAGCCGATTTCGAGAAGGGCTATCGCGTCAATCTCGACGGCACGCGCGCCCTGTTCGAGGCCATCCGGCTGGCCGGCCGGGACCGGCCCTATATGCCGCGCCTGGTCTTCACGTCCTCGATCGTCGTGTTCGGCAATCCGCTGCCGCCCGTCATCAGCGACAGCCATTGCCTGACCCCGCTGACGAGCTACGGCACGCAGAAAGCCATTTGCGAACTGCTGCTCGCCGACTATTCGCGCCATGGTTTTTTCGACGGCATCGGCATCCGGTTGCCCACGATTTCGATCCGGCCCGGCAAGCCCAACAAGGCCGCTTCGGGGTTCTTTTCCTCGATCCTGCGGGAACCGCTGATCGGCGAGGAAGCGATCCTTCCGGTGAGCGAGACCGTTCGCCACTGGTTTGCAAGCCCGCGCGCGGCGATCGGCTTTCTGCATCATGCCGCCGAGATCGATACCCGCCCGCTCGGCCAGTTGCGCACGCTAACCATGCCCGGCCTTTCGGCTACGGTTGGCGACCAGATCGAGGCGCTGCGCCGCGTCGCCGGCGACGAAGCTGTCCGGCTGATCCGCCGCGAGCCCGACAGCGACATCGCGGCGATCATCGCCGGCTGGCCGCAGGGCTTCGACGCCCGCCGCGCCGAGGAACTCGGCTTCCGCGGCGAGACCTCGTTCGAGGACATCATCCGGGTCCATCTCGAGGATGAACGCGAAAGCCGGATAGCGGAGCACAACTGACATGCTGCTCGGTGCGATAGCAGATGATTTTACCGGCGCCAGCGATCTCGCGAACACGCTTGCCAAGGGCGGCATGGCCACTTTGCAGTTTTCCGGGCAACTCTCCGGCATCGCCCACGACCCGCCTGCCTGCGAGGCCGGCGTCGTTGCGCTCAAGACCCGATCCGCCCCGGTTTCAGAGGCGGTTTCGCAGTCTCTTGCGGCGGCGCGCTGGCTGCTCGACCAGGGCTGCGAACAGATCATCTTCAAATATTGCTCAACCTTCGATTCCACGCAGGACGGCAATATCGGGCCGGTGGCGGAAGCCCTGCTTGACCTGCTGCAGACCGATATCGCCGTCGTGTGCCCGGCATTTCCGGCGTCCGGCCGGCGGGTTTTCATGGGCCATCTCTTTGTCGCAGACCGCCTGCTTTCCGAAACCGGCATGCGGCATCACCCGCTGACGCCGATGACCGATCCGGATATCCGCCGCTGGCTTGGACATCAGACCACGGGCGCCGTCGGAAGCATTGCCCTCGACACGGTGCGCGCCGGAAACGCTTCGCTGGCTGCGGCATTCGCCGCCGAGAAAAAGGCCGGCCGGCGCCTTGTTGTGACCGACGCCAGCAGCGACGAAGACCTCGTCACGATTGGTCGCGCCGTGGCCGATCACAGGCTTGTCACCGGCGCATCCGGCATCGCCCTCGGCCTTCCGCAGAATTTCAGGGCCAGGGGCAAGCTCGCCGACGCGGCGGAGACCTTGCCCCCGGTGACCGGCCCCGGCGTCGTGCTGTGCGGTTCCTGCTCAACCAATTCGCAGCAACAGGTGGCCCGCTATGCGGCGGCCAATCCGTCCCTGACCGTCGATCCCCGCGCGCTTTTGAGCGGCGAGACGACCCCGGAGGGCGTCGCCGCATGGGTTGCCGAGCAGGGCGACAACGCGCCGATCATCTTCTCCACCGCCGCGCCGGATGCGGTTGCCGAGGCGCAGCGGCAGTTCGGCCGGAAGGCGGTCGCCGGAAAGATCGAAAGCTTCTTCGCCGCGCTGGCCGTCTGCCTCGCCGACGCCGGCATCCGCCGCATCGTCGTCGGCGGCGGCGAGACATCGGGTTCGGTCGTGGAGGCGCTGGGCCTTGCCAGCATGCGCGTCGGCCGTGAAATCGATCCCGGCGTTCCGGTGCTCATCGGCGAAAGAAGCGGCCCGCTCGGCCTGGCGCTGAAGAGCGGAAATTTCGGCGGCCCTGACTTTTTCAGCAAGGCCTTGCAGGAGCTTGGACGACCATGAATGAGGAAAAGATACGCGCGGACATCGTCAAATGGGGCCGCTCGCTTTTCGAGCGGGGCCTGACGGCGGGTTCCTCGGGCAATATTTCCGCGCGCATCGATGGCGGCTATATCGCGACGCCTACGAATTCATGCCTCGGCTTTCTCGAGCCCGACCGCCTTTCGAAACTCGATCCCGATGGGAACCATATTTCCGGCGACAAGCCGACCAAGGAACTGCCGCTGCATTTCGCCTTCTACGAAGGCCGTTCATGCGCCGCCGTCGTTCATCTGCACTCCTCCTATGCCACCGCGCTCGCCTGTCTTTCGGACACCGACCCGGCCGACGCCATCCCGCCGATCACGCCTTACGTGGTGATGCGGGTGGGCACCGTGCCCGTCGTGCCCTACACGCGGCCGGGGTCGGCGGACGTCAAGGCGCGGATTGCCGCAATCGTCGCCGATCACAGCGCGGCCCTTCTCGAAAACCACGGACCGATCGTCTGCGGAGCAAGCCTCGACGCAGCGGTCTTCGCCATCGAGGAGCTGGAAGAGGCGGCAAAGCTTGCGATCATCACCCACGGCATGCCGGTCAGGCAGCTGACGCCTTCGATGATCGCTGATCTCAACGCGACATTCAGGCTGCGGTGAGCCATGGCCAGATTTTCCGCCAATCTCGGCTTTCTCTGGCCCGACCGCCCGCTGCTGGACCGCATCGATGCCGCCGCCGCCGCGGGTTTTCGCGCGATCGAACTGCACTGGCCCTATGATTTCCCGCCGCAGGACGTGCGTGCGCGTTGCGAGGCGCTTGGCCTCACGCTGCTGGGCATCAACACGTCGCCCGGCGATACCGGCAAGGGCGAGTTCGGACGGGCGGCGCTCGCCGGTTGCCGGCAGGCCTTCGAAGCCGATTTCGAACAGGCGCTCGAGTGGGCGAGACTTGCCGGGGCATCCGCGATCCATGTCATGGCCGGCGTCGTCGAGCCGGCGCGGAAGGACGAGGCGCAAGCGGTGTTAGTCGAGAACCTCAAGCAGGCCGCCGCCCGCGCGCCGGACATGACGCTGCTGCTGGAAGGCATCAACCAGAGAGACAAGCCGGGCTATTTCTATTCCACGATCGAGAAGAAGGCGGACATCATCCGGCAAATCGGCGCCTCGAATGTGAAGATCATGTTCGATGCCTATCATGTCGGCATCGCAGAGGGCGACATCTTCACGCGGCTGAAAAACCATCTGCCGCTCATCGCGCATGTTCAGATCGCGGCGGTCCCGAGCCGCGCCGAACCCGATGAGGGCGAGATTCATTACGGCAATCTCATCAGCGAACTCGATCACCTCGGCTACCGCGGCTGGATCGGTTGCGAATACAGACCGCGCGCCGGAACGGACGAGGGCCTGCACTGGGTGCAAGACCTCGGAGTCCGGCTTTATTGACTGGAGGAAAACAAATGCTCGCAACGAAAACCGCACTCACGCTCGAGGCCGCCAGGACCATAGCCGCAGCCTGCGACAAGGAAGCCCGCAGCCGGGGCCTGAAGCTGGTGATCGCGATCGTCGATGATGGCGGTCACCTTGTGCTGTTGCATCGAGACGACAACGCCCAGGTCGGCAGCGTCGAGATCGCAACGCTGAAGGCGCGTACCGCCGTGCTCTTCAGGCGCGACACGCTCGATTTCCAGAAGGTCGTCGAGGGCGAAGGTCGTTTTGCATTGCTCTGCATACCCAACGGGGTGCCGCTTGACGGCGGCGTGCTGCTGCGCTCCGGTTCCGAGATCATCGGCGCTATCGGCGTTTCGGGCGCAAGCGACGAGGAGGACGGCGACATCGGCCGCATCGGCGCGACCGCTCTGGCAACGGCATGCGCCATCGATTGATCTTGTCTTTCTCTGATGCTCTGGAGCGCGTTTCGATCTGATTGGATCAGATCTGCGCTCTATGCATTTGTTTGAGATCTTGTCGATCTTCGCTCCGGTCGGATTAACTCTAGCTATCGCGCCACAGCACCCTGACAGCCATGGTCGCCGCTGATGTTCGCTTGTCGACCATGAGCTTGTTGAAGATCTGCTCCAGATGCTTGTTGACGGTGCGCGGCGACATGACGAGGATGTCGGCGATCTCCTTGTTGGTCTTGCCGTGGGCGATCCAGAGCAGCACCTCTGCTTCCCTAAGCGTCACGCCGAAGGCCTTGGCGAGTTGCTCCTCGTCAGTGCCGCGCTGGCGGTCAACCAGCCGCAGCAGGACCTCCTCGTTGTCGTCGTCGGAGAGCAGGCGGAACTCCATGTCGTGGCCGTTGCGGGAAAACCGCGTGCTCTCGTTGCCGGCGGCATTCTGCCCCTCGGTTTCCGACAACCACGCGACGATCTCCCAGGGCAGGTATGCATTCTGGTCGGCGCGCATGCCGGCGCGCTGCATCAGCTCCGCGGCCTGAGGCGTGGACCAGAAGATCTTGCCGTTGCGGTCGCAGGCAACGATCCAGCGCCCGGTGGAATCGAGCGCCTTGCGGGCGGAGCGGGCGCGCCTGGCATTGCCGAGATGCACCCGCATCCGGGCAAACAGCTGGTCGAGCATGATCGGCTTGCTGATGAAATCGACCCCGCCCGCCGTCAGCGCCCTCACCACATGTTCACTCTCGTTGAAGCCGGTCATGAAAATCACCGGCGTATCCTCGAAGCCCTGCTCCGCCTTCAGGATCTGGCAGGTCTCGAAACCGTCCAGCCCCGGCATGATCGCGTCCATCAGCACGATGTCCGGGGCGGTGCTGTTGGCCAGCGATATCGCCTGCCGGCCGCTGTTGCAGGTCAGGACATCCATCCCCTCAAGCTTCAGAGCATCCGAGAGCATGAACAGGGCATCGGCGGAATCATCGACCACCAGAACCCGGCTTGTTTCCGTTTTCTCAGGCATGGTTCACCCCATCAAGGACAGACAAAAAATCGTGCAGCCTGTGATTGTCGAGCAGTTGGCGCATATGGCCGCAGAAGGTTGCCGTTGCAGGCGTGGAAATCTCGATCTCGCTCAGCATCGCCTCGATCGAGCGGATGAACCCCATCCGGGCGAGTGTGTGGAGCTGCTTGAGCTTGCTCGCCTCCGGCAGTTCCTCGGGCGAAAACGCCGTCCGCACCTCGAGCAGGTCCGCCCTGTGGTCATCATCCGTCCAGGTCAGCGGGATGAGCGTGGAGAAGTGCTCGAACAGTTCCTCGAAGCTGAATGGCTTGACCAGATAGGCGTCACACAGGCCGGAATATTCCGGGCGCGTGCGCTCGTTGCCGGCATCGGCGGAGACCATCAGGATCGGCAGGTCACGGTCGAAACGCTTGCGCACCTGGCGCGCCACCTCCCAGCCCGTCATGGTCGGCATGGCGACATCGAGGATGACGAGGTCGGGGGCGTAAAGCGCCAGCGCCGAAAGGCAGGCGGGACCATCGGAAACGGTGATCACACTAAACCCGAGTGGCCGCAGCACGTCCTCCAGCAGCGCGCGTTGGGCCGGGTCGTCGTCAGCAACCAGAATGGTGCGCCGCGGCCCCTCATAACCGCTGATCGCGGAGATTGACGAGGAGTTTTCGACCGGTTCCTTGGCAGACGACAGCATCAGCCGGATCGCCACATAGGTGCCCTTGCCGACGGTCGAGCGCACCACCAGCTCCCCGCCCATGATGTCGACGAGAAGCTTGGTGATCGTGAGCCCCAGCCCCGTGCCCGGCGGGCGCGAGGAATTGGCCGGCTGCTCGGCGCGCTCGAACGGCAGGAACACGCGCTCGATATCGGTTTCGGAGATGCCGATCCCGGTGTCCTCGATCTCGAAGGTCGCCACCTGGCCGCGATAGGACAGCGTGAGGCGCACCTCTCCATGATCGGTGAATTTGATGGCGTTCGACAGGAGGTTGATCAGCACCTGCCTCAGCCGTTTGTCGTCGGTGAAAACGTAATCCGGCACGTTGGAGGTGGCGTGGAACTCGAAGCCGATGCCCTTGGCCTGCGCCTGCAGCGAGAACATGTCGACGATCTGGTCGAGGAAGGGACGGAGCGCGATCTTGTGGCGGAATATCTCGAGCCTTCCGGCCTCGATCTTCGAAATGTCGAGCAGGCCCTCGATCATGTCGGCCAGATGCTCGCCGCTCCTCTTGATGGTGCGCGCGGCATTGTGGATGTAGACCGGCAGACCTTTCTGCCGTTCCAGCAGTTGCGCATAGCCGAGGATCGCCGACAGCGGGGTGCGCAGTTCGTGGCTGAGGCCGACGACATATTTGCTTTTCGCCTGATTGGCGGATTCGGCCTGTTCCTTGGCCTTCTGCAAGAGTTTGCCGGTCTCGTCATGGGCGATGATCTCGTCCATCAGCATGCGCGTGTGCTTGCGGGATTCGTCCTCGGCGAAATTGCGGCTCTCCTGCGCCAGCACGAACAGCCAGACGATGATGCCGGAGATGATGAACAGGATGACGAACAGCTTCCACATCACCGCCGCGATATGCTGGGCGGGCAGGGCCGGATCGAAGGTCGACTGGAAATAGATCAGCCAGAACACCGTTGCGATCAGCGCCGTGACGATGGTCTGGACCGCGATATAGCGCGCCAGACGACTTTCAACGAAGGTTGCGAGGCTCTGCGGCAGGAAGGCGGCGGCAAAGGAACGGACCTGATCCTTCAGCCGCGCATCGGTCTTGCAGGCATCGCCGCAGCGGGCATCGAGCGTGCAGCAGAGCGAGCAGATCGGGCCGGAATAGACGGGGCAGCGGGCCATGTCCTCGCTGTCGAAGTGGTGTTCGCACAGGCAGCACTGGATCATGGCGCCGCTCTGCCAGTCGGACGGCGGCTTGCGGGCGATGTAGTAGCGGCTGCGGGTCGCGAGGGCGATCGCCGGAGAGAGCAGGAAGGCGGAGATCAGCGCGACGTAGATGTAGACATGGGCAAGCGTTTCGCCGAAGAAGCCGAAATAGGCTGCGAGCCCGGCAAGGACGGCCATGCACATCGATCCGAAACCGACCGGGTTGATGTCGTAGAGATGGGCGCGCTTGAACTCGATGCCCTGGGGCGAAAGCCCGAGCGGCTTGTTGATCACCAGATCGGCAACGATCGCCGCCATCCAGGCGACGGCGACGATCGAATAGAGACCGAGCGTCTGTTCCAGCGCCTTGTAGACGCCGAACTCCATCAGCAGCAGGCCGAGCATGACGTTGAACACCAGCCAAACCACGCGGCCGGGATGGCTGTGGGTCAGGCGCGAGAAGAAGTTCGACCAGGCGATCGAGCCGGCATAGGAATTGGTGACATTGATCTTCATCTGGCAGATGACGACGAAGATGCCGGCGAGGCCGAGCGCCAGTTCCGGCGAGCCCAGCATTTCGCGAAACACGCTCAGATACATCTGCGTCGGGTCCGAAGCCTCGTGGAACAGCACGCCTTGCTGGAAGGCGAAGAAGGCGAGGAACGAGCCGCCGAGGATCTTGAGCCCGCCGATCACGATCCAGCCGGGCCCGGCCGCGAAAAGCGCTGCCCACCAGCGCAGAGGATTGTCCTTCGTGCGGCGCGGAAGGAAGCGCAGGAAGTCGACCTGCTCGCCGATCTGCGCCACCAGCGAGAACAGCACCGCGGAGGCCGCACCGAAATGGACGATATCCGGGCTGCCGTCCGAATTGCCCCACAGGCCGGAATAGCCGGTCCATTGCCGGACCGCGGCATGACTTTGGGTGGCGATGAAGATGAAGGGCGCCAGTTGCAGCACCACCCAGAACGGCTGGGTCCATGCCTGGAACCGGCTGATGAAGGTGACGCCGTGGGTCACGAGCGGAATGATGACCAGCGCGCTGAGGATATATCCGATCGATAACGGCAAGCCGGTGCAGAGCTGCAACGCGGTCGCGACGATTGCGGCCTCGATGGCGAAGAAGATGAAGGTGAAGGTCGCGTAGATCAGCGAGGTGACGGTCGAGCCGATATAGCCGAAGCCGGCACCGCGCGTCAGAAGGTCGATATCGACGCCGTATTTGGCGGCGTTATAGGCAATCGGCACGCCCATCAGGAAGATGATCACGCAGCTCACCACGATCGCGGTCACCGCGTTGGCAAACCCGTAATTCAGCGTGATCGCGCCGCCGATCGCCTCCAGCGCCAGAAACGAGATCGCACCGATCGCCGTATTGGCGATCCGCCAGCTCGAAAACCGCCTGACCTTGTAGGCGGTGAAGCGGAGCGCGTAGTCTTCCAGCGTCTGGTTGGCGACCCACTTGTTATAGGTCCGGCGATTGCGCGGTATGCGCTCGGCGGTGGTCAAGCTCCGGTATCCCCCGTCATCAGATCCCCTTCGTCGGCACGGCCCACGTCTTTGCGGAAGCAAGTTCCGTTCCACATGCTGCCCTGGCGGCAGGCTAAAAAAGTTTGCGGTATCGTTCCGGCTGTCCGGTCATTTGCCCCATCCCGAAGATTGCCGCCGCTTCAGGCCGATAATCGCATCCCCTGCTCATCTGACCTGACGCTACGGGCAAAACGCCCCAGGGCCAATACGTCAAACGCTCCATTGTTGTGCCGCATCATTCCTGGCGACACTTCCCCTCAGTTGGCGATGAGCCAGCGCGAGTACCGAAACCTAGAGACACGAAGAGGCTCTGCCATGAGGGATGAACTTCACAAACACACGCTATCGATAGCGCGACGGGCCCTGCTCGCCGGGCTTGCGGCGCTGCCGTTGATCGCCACTTCGGCGTTCCCGGTCGCGGCGCAGGAATACCCCACCGCCGAGGTCAACACGACCGGGCTTGCCGTCACCGACGATACCGTAACGGTCGGCATCCTCCACTCCGTCACCGGCACGATGGCGATCAGCGAGACCGGCTCCGTTCAGGCGGAGAAGCTTGCCATCGAACAGATCAACGCCATGGGCGGCGTTCTGGGCCGCCAGATCGAATACATCCAGGAAGACGGCGCGTCGGACTGGCCGACCTTTGCGGAAAAGGCCAAGAAGCTTCTGGTGCAGGACAAGGTCGCCGCCGTGTTCGGCTGCTGGACCTCGGCCTCCCGCAAGGCCGTGCTGCCGGTGTTCGAGCAGTATAACGGCATGCTCTACTACCCGACCTTCTACGAGGGTCTCGAGGAAAGCCCGAACGTAATCTATACCGGTCAGGAAGCGACCCAGCAGATCATCGCCGGCATCGACTGGGTCACGAAGGAAAAGGGCGCCAAGAGCTTCTACCTGCTCGGCTCCGACTATATCTGGCCGCGCACCTCCAACAAGATCGCCCGCAAGCACATCGAAAAGCTCGGCCTGGACGTCGTCGGCGAGGAATATTATCCGCTCGGCCACACCCAGTTCAACTCGGTCATCAACAAGATCAAGCTGAAGAAGCCTGATGTGATCTACGCGATCGTCGTCGGCGGTTCCAACGTTGCCTTCTACAAGCAACTCAAGGCTGCCGGCATCGACCTCACCGAGGAAGATCCGCTGCTGCTCACCATCTCGGTGACCGAAGACGAGATCCTCGGCATTGGCGGCGAGAACATCACCGGCGCCTACGCCACGATGAAATACTTCCAGAGCCTCGATAACGACAACAACGCAGAATTCGTCTCCGCCTTCAAGGAGATGTGGGGCGACGACATCGTCATCGGCGATGTGACCCAGGCTGCCTATCTCGGACCCTGGCTGTGGAAGGCCGCGGTTGAAAAGGCCGGCTCCTTCGACATCGACAAGATCAAGGAAGCCTCGCCCGGCATCGAGCTGACCTCCGCGCCGGAAGGCTATGTGAAGATCCATGACAATCATCACCTGTGGTCCAAGACCCGCGTCGGCCACGCCCTCCCGGACGGTCAGTATGAAGTGGTCTACGAGACCGAAGAGCTGATGGAACCGAACCCGTTCCCCGAAGGCTACCAATAAGCCTTGCCTGCGCTGCCCGGAAAATCGGGCAGCGCCCTTCCACCGACCTTGAGACCCAAGCTTCCAACCCGCGAGGCCACGATGATTGGCGACTATACGATTGGCGAATTTTCTTCCATCCTGGCCATGCAGGGATTTGCGGGCCTCAGCCTGTTCTCCGTTTTCGTGCTCATGGCGCTGGGCCTTGCCATCATCTTCGGCCAGATGGGCGTCATCAACATGGCCCATGGCGAGTTCATGATCCTCGGCGCCTATGTCACCTATATGTGCTCGCAATTGGTGACGGCATATGCGCCGGCGCTGTTTCCGATCTACTTCTTCATCGCGATGATCCTTGCCTTCATGGCCACCTTTGCACTTGGCGTTCTGGTGGAATGGGCAATGATCCGCCATCTCTACCGGCGGCCGCTCGATACGCTGCTCGCCACTTGGGGCCTGTCGCTGATCCTGCAGCAGATCTACCGCTCCGTTTTCGGCGCGCGCGAAGTCGGCGTCACGCTTCCCGACTGGATGATGGGTTCGCTGGCGCTGACCGACATCATCGAGATCCCGATCAACGGTCTGTTCGTCATGGTGCTGACCTTCATCGTCGCCTTCGTCGTCTATTTCATCATGTTCCGCTCGTCCTGGGGCAAGCAGGTGCGCGCCGTTCTGCAGAACCGCGTCATGGCCGGCGCCGTCGGCATCAACACCAAGCGCGCCGACCGCATGACCTTCGGTCTCGGCTGCGGCATTGCCGGCATTGCGGGCGCGGCCTTCACCATGATCGGCTCGACCGGTCCCACCGCCGGACAGCTCTATATCGTCGATACCTTCCTCGTGGTCGTGTTCGGCGGCGCGGGCAGCCTGATCGGCACCATCGCTTCCGCCTTCACCATCAGCCAGGCCCAGTCGACGCTCGAATTCTTCCTGTCGGGATCGATGGCCAAGGTCCTCACCCTGCTCACCGTGGTCTGCATCCTGATGATCCGTCCGCAGGGCCTGTTCACCCTCAATATCCGCCGCTGAGGAGTAAAGTCATGAAATTCGTCAGTGTCCTGTTTTCCAAGCGCGAGTGGCTGGCTCTCCTCATCCTTTCAGCCATCATACTGGTGGTGCTGCCGGCGCTGCTCGATACCTTCCGCCTCAACCTGATGGGCAAGTATCTGACCTATGCCTTCGTCGCGCTCGGCCTTGTGCTGTGCTGGGGCATGGGCGGCATTCTGAGCCTCGGCCAGGGCATCTTCTTCGGCCTTGGCGGCTACTGCATGGCGATGTTTCTGAAGCTCGAAGCCTCGACGCCGGAAGCAACCGCCATCCAGTCCACGCCCGGCATTCCGGATTTCATGGACTGGAACCAGATCACGCAATTGCCGTTCTGGTGGCAACCCTTCCACTCGCTCGCCTTCACCCTGGTCGCGATCGTCGCCGTGCCGATGATCTTCGCCTTCATCATCGGCGCCGCGATGTTCAAGCGGCGCGTCGGAGGGGTCTATTTCGCGATCATAACGCAGGCGATCGCGGCGATCCTGACGATCCTGATCATCGGCCAGCAGGGCTATACCGGCGGCGTCAACGGCATCACCGACCTTCGCACCCTGCTTGGCTGGGATATCCGCACCGACGATGCCAAGGTCGTGCTCTATTTCGTCAATGCATTCCTGCTTCTTGCCTGCCTGATCCTCGCCCAAGGCGTGCGCATCTCGAAATTCGGCAGGCTACTGGTCGCCATGCGCGACCGGGAGGACCGGGTGCGGTTCTCCGGCTATTCCGTCGCCAACTTCAAGATCTTCATCTTCTGCCTGTCCGCCGGGCTCGCGGCGATCGGCGGGGCGATGTTCACGCTTCAGGTCGGCTTCATGTCGCCGTCCTTCGTCGGCATCGTGCCCTCGATCGAAATGGTGATCTTCTGTGCCGTCGGCGGTCGTCTGTCGCTGTTCGGCGCGATCTACGGCGCGCTGATCGTCAACTATGCCAAGACCACGTTTTCCGAGAGCTTTCCCGAATTGTGGCTGTTTGCCATGGGCGGTCTGTTCATCGGCGTCGTCATGGCCTTCCCCAACGGTCTCGCCGGTCTCTTCCATGACCATGTGGAGCCCACGCTCGGCCGCGCCTTCGGAAGGTTCCGCTCCTCCCGTTCCGACGACACACCCGCCACCGAACCGGCCCAGTGAGGACGACGATCATGAACGCCCCTACAGCCCAGAAAGACTTCCTCCTGAGCGTCGAACGCCTCACCGTCTCCTTTGACGGGTTCAAGGCGGTCAACGACCTCTCCTTCTATGTCGATGAAAGCGAAATCCGCGTGATCATCGGTCCCAACGGCGCCGGCAAGACCACCGTGCTCGACCTGATCTGCGGCCGCACCAGGGCGACCGAAGGCAGCATCAACTTTGATGGCCACGAACTGACCGGCATGGCCGAGCACAGGATCGTCCACGCCGGCGTCGGCCGCAAGTTCCAGAACCCGTCGATCTACGAGGACCTGACGGTGTTCGAGAACCTGGAGCTTTCCTTCCCGCGCGGCCGCAACGTGTTCGGCGCGCTGTTCTTCCGTCGCGACGCTGAAGTGGTCGACCGAGTGGAGGATGTTGCCGAGATGATCTTCCTCAAGGATCACCTCGACACCGAGGCCGCGATCCTCAGCCACGGCCAGAAACAGTGGCTGGAGATCGGCATGCTGCTGATCCAGAGCCCGAAGCTCCTGATGCTCGACGAGCCCGTCGCCGGCATGAGCGTCGCCGAGCGCATCAAGACCGCCGAGCTTTTGAACACCATCATCCAGAACCAGTCGGTGATCGTGATCGAGCACGACATGAAGTTCGTCGAGGACATCGCCCACCGGGTGACGGTGATGCACCAGGGCAAGGTACTGTCGGAAGGCTCGATGGCGCATGTGAAGAACGACCCCAAGGTCATCGAAGTCTATCTCGGCCATTAGGAGACAAAGTCATGCTCGCAATCGAGAACCTGCATGTCGGCTACGGCCAGAGCGAAGTCATCCACGGCATGAATTTCGCGCTCCGGCCCGGCGAGATCGTCGCCATCATGGGCCGCAACGGCATGGGCAAGACCACGCTGATGAAATCGCTGATGGGGGTCGTTCCCTCGTCTTCGGGCGTCATCCGCATCGGCGAGAAGCCGGTGGAGAAGATGGAAAGCTATCAGCGGGTCGCCGCCGGCCTCGCCTACGTTCCGCAGGGGCGGATGATCTTCTCGTCGATGACGGTGAAGGAAAACATCGAGACCGGCTTGACCGTGACCGACGAACGCACCGTGCCAGACCATATTTACGAGCTGTTCCCGGTGCTGCTCGAAATGAAAAGCCGTCGCGGCGGCAACCTTTCCGGCGGCCAGCAGCAGCAGCTCGCCATTGCCCGCGCGCTCGCCTCAAAGCCCAAAGTTCTTCTCCTCGACGAGCCGACCGAGGGCATTCAGCCATCCATCATCAAGGAAATGGCCCGCACGCTCTGCCGCATCCGCGACGAGATGGGCCTTTCCATTCTCGTTTCCGAACAGGTGCTGAGCTTCGCCCTCGACATGGCCGACCGCGTGCTCGTCATCGAGAAGGGCGAGATCGTCCACGAAAGCCCGCGCGCGGGCATCGATGAAGCCCGCGTTGCCGGCTTCCTTTCCGTCTGACCCCAACCACTGCCCAAAACATCGAAGGAGTAGCGAATATGACCGATACGCTGATCAAGATCGATCTCAGCCAATCGCCCCACACCAACGAGCAGATCCACAATCGCTGGCATCCCGATATTCCGATGGCGTGCTGGGTCGAGCCTGGCGACGACTTCAAGGTCGAGACCTATGACTGGACCGGCGGCCAGATCAAGAACGACGACGATGCAGCCGACGTGCGCGATGTCGAACTGGAACAGGTCCACTATCTCTCCGGCCCGATCGGCGTGAAGGGCGCCGAGCCCGGCGATCTTCTGGTGGTCGATATTCTCGATATCGGCACCAAGGAAGACATGCTCTGGGGCTTCAACGGCTTCTTCTCCAAGCAGAATGGCGGCGGCTTCCTGACCGAGCACTTCCCCGAAGCGCAGAAATCGATCTGGGATTTCGAGGGCATGTTCACCAGGTCGCGCCACGTGCCGGGCGTGCGTTATGCCGGGCTTATCCATCCGGGCCTCATCGGCTGCCTTCCCGACCGCCCCATGCTCGACATGTGGAACTCGCGCGAAAAAGCGCTGAAGGATACCGACCCGAACCGGGTGCCGGCGCTCTGCGAACTGCCGAACACCAAGTCCGCCCATATGGGCAAGCTCAAGGGCGAGGAACGCGACAAGGCGGCGGCCGAAGGTGCCCGCACCGTGCCGCCGCGCGAACATGGCGGCAATTGCGACATCAAGGACCTGTCGCGCGGCTCGAAGATCTATTTCCCGGTCTATGTCGACGGCGCCGGCCTTTCCATGGGCGACCTGCACTTCAGCCAGGGCGATGGCGAAATCACCTTCTGCGGCGCCATCGAAATGGCCGGCTGGCTGCATATCAAGGTCAACCTGATCAAGGGCGGCATGGCCAAATACGGCATCAAGAACCCGATCTTCAAGCCGTCCCCGATCGTGCCGAAATATGACGACTACCTGATCTTCGAGGGCATCTCCGTCGATGAAAGCGGCAAGCAGCATTATCTCGATGTCAATGTCGCCTACCGCCAGGCCTGCCTCAACGCGATCGAATACATGACCAAGTTCGGCTTCACCCGCGCCCAGGCCTATGCGATTCTGGGAACCGCGCCGGTGCAGGGGCATATCTCCGGCGTCGTCGACATTCCGAACTCCTGCGCCACGCTCTGGCTGCCGCTCGATATCTTCGAGTTCGACATGTCGCCGGGCTCCGACGGACCGAAGAAATTCCTCGACGGCTCGATCGACGTGCCGCTCGCGCCGGATCTGTGATGAGGAGAACGGGGACGGCCGTCATGGCTGCCCCCGGTTGTTTTGCCTGCCTGTCATTCTCGCGGAAGACACTGACGGCTGAATATAGGCGTCGAAGCTTGCACCCAATACTCTCTCCCGCTTGCGGGAGAGATGCCCCGAAAGGGGCAGTGAGGGTGAAGCAGCATATCGAATTGCGAGGGCGTTCGTAGGGATGGACTCCCCCTCACTGTCGCTTTCGCGACATCTCTCCTCTCCAGGGCGAGAAGATTTGGAGGCTGTGCGGCAAGACTTTCGTCTTCATTGGATTGCCCCATGAATTAAACAGAAGTGCAAGGACCAAAAAATGCCAAACTACGATTACAACTGCCCCGATTGCGGCTCCTTCACCGAAACCCGTCCGATGGCGCTTTCGGGCGAGCCCTGCGATTGCCCGCAATGCGGAACGGCATCGCCGCGCGCCTTCTTCACCACACCGTTCTTCGCGATGATGGATGGCGCAACGCGCTCGGCGCTGGCCACCAATGAACGCTCGGCCAACGCGCCCAAGACCTCGAAATCGCTCGGTCACGGTCCGGGGTGCGGGTGTTGTTCCGGCGGCGGCAAAAATCCAAAAACCGTCTATCGCGCCGATGGCTCCAAGACGTTCCCCTCGGCCAGACCATGGATGATCGGACACTAACGCATCGGCTTTGGTTCCTCGATTCCGGCAACGGCTATCTGACGCGCATGGACCTGCAAGCCTGGACGCGCGAACGCGTCGTCTTCTACCCGGGTTGTCTGCGCGGGCTGTCCTTCCATGACGGGCACGCCTTCGTCGGCCTCTCGCTACCGCGTCGCGAGGGCGTCTTTGCAGGTCTCAACCTTCAGGACGAACTCGACAGCAGAAAGGCCGAAGCATGGTGCGTGCTCCAGATCGTAAACACCGCCAATGGCGATATCGTGGAATGGCTGCGCCTCGAAGGCGGGATCAAGGAACTGTTCGACGTCCGGGTCCTGCTTGGCGTGAAATGCCCGATGGCACTGCCGACCTTCGGTCCTGAACTCGCCAGTTTCATCATCATAGAGGAACCCGACCGGCCGCTCAGCGAGCGCGGGTGGCATTGAGCTGGCTCTCCGAAGCTGTCTGGGTGATTTTTAAGCGGCCTCTCCAATCGGCCAAAACGTCCGGTTGCTGGAGATCGCACTCCAAAAGCATCCTGAGGACAGCCTACAAGCTACAGGGTCTTCGATTTCAGTCTCTGGAACGGGTAGCAAACTACCGTTCGAACCTTCGCCTTGCTATTGACGTGAGGTAGCGCTCGTGAATGGACGCCAACAAAGGTCTTGAAGGGAATTTGACTCGGGCGTCACATCGTTCTCGTTTCGCTGGCCCCAACGGGTTCGATCGTGTCCCATGGAGTGGTGTAGCTGGATTTCATAGCCATCGGTGATTTCCGGTAGGGTCGGGTTGCTTATGACCAACCTGAAGGACACCACCGAT
>MDSV01243720.1_pt1 | contig 17716 bp, 15 predicted proteins | sample 810851 | NCBI WGS metagenome assembly MDSV01 (sample SAMN05326640, study PRJNA326480) | marine metagenome | isolation source: seawater | place: Atlantic Ocean: North East | collected 2012 | reverse complement strand
TGAACTACTCATTTCCCTATCTATCCCCCACCATCCCGTGTAAGAACTAGCAATTTGTTCATCGAGAATTATGCGATCATAGGCACATCTTGTTGATGAAAATGTGGTGTCAGCATCGTCAGGGACTACCCATGTAAAATTTGATTTTCGTATCGTAAGTGCATCTAATTCGTTAAGAGATGCGTAGTTGCAATCTGCATTCATATCACCCAAAATAACTAATCTCTTAGATTCAGGAAAAGTCATTGTTAGATTTGATAATGATTGGAGTTCATCCACTGCTACTCCGGGAGAAGTATGGATGGATAACATAAGGAATGTCAAATTAGAAAGTTCACCATTTTTGGTTAGTACAGTAAATTCGGTTAGGAAAGGCTCACGATAAAATTCATCCAACAAAGTGTCATTGTATAATTTGGAATCATTAACCGGTTGAACTGCAGTGTTTCGGTAATAAACAGCATATTGCTCTTGCCCCCCAATATCATCTTCTTGTTGACCACTGCGTTCTGATAACAACATCTCCCAGTCTTCTGATGAACCATTCTTTAATTCGTCAAGAAACCTATAAGGTACCTCTTGATTGATATCTTTAATTTCTTGCACAGTGACCGCATCATATCTATCGAAAATTTCGACTAATTCTGAGACAACTTCCGGCTTACCCATCTTAGTAACACCGAATGTTCTGATATTGAAGGTTGCAAGGCGAACAGTATCATCTCGATCTAATTCGATTTTATTTTCTTCAGTACGCTCAAAAAATATAATTTCTGGACCAGTTGATTCTTCATTGATTATCAGAGAATAAAGAACAGATGCAAGGATTATGTTCAACACGATGGAAATTGTGATGACCACTTGATTGATTTGCACCATATATCCTATCGTAAAATGATACGATTTGAATCATTGTAAGCAAAATAGAGAAAATTATTGATTCTGAATCATTGTTTAAATCGCGGAAAGGAATTACACAAAATGTGAAACTTATTCTAGATTCTAGCCACCACTGATGAACAATCCTACTGAAGCATCTAAAATAACGGCTGTCAAAAAGCTAGTGAATCCAGCCACCCATAACATTGTGATCATTTGGCCGATGGATAGAGCAATTCCGCCTCCTCTAATTCTGGCAGAAATTAAACCTAGAATCATGATCATCATTAGAACCAATACTGAAACAATTATTTTGAACAGGAAGATGTTTTCTTCTACTACGGTACTGTCATCTAAAACCGGAAGACCAAAACCTCCTGCTAATTCGGGAATCCCTCCTACATCTGTTTCAACCATACCTTGGGCAACTCCACTAATCGATGATCCTAGCCCTTGGACAATTGATATTGTAATGTTTAAACTAGTAATCATGGCAATGAGAACACCAAAAGCTACACCCTGCATTGTACCAGATGAAAGAGCTCTACGTCTCCTAAGAGAAAGAAGATTAGTAGTATTTTTTGAAACCAGTTCTGCGACTCCTGCAGGTTCCCCACTAGATTGGGCTCCCTCGAGGTAAATTCGAATGAATCGAGATACCATCATTGAATTCGCATCTGCTGCAAACCAATCCCAAGAATGATCGCTATCAATTCTCATTGATAATCTACGCTCTAGTTGATCAATAGAGACGTTCAATGCTCCAAAATCTATTCCTTTCAACGCACGAACGGTAGCACTCGGCTCAGAAGAACGAGCTTGGGCAGTCCCGCCAAGTGCTCGTATAAATCCAGGATATGATTCATCTCGACGTCTAACAGAACGTTCTTCTTGTCCAACTAAATATGCAGGAACTGCGAATGGCGTTACGATTACAGCGATTGCTAAAAGACCATATTGATCCCAATTCTCAAGGATGAAAGTAAAGTCAACGAGAATACTAGAAAACAGTGTAATCAAAACGATACTTAGTCCAACTGTAGTAGCAATCACCCATGCCCTACGCATTTTAATTTTATATCTAGTAGCCATATCATTTCGCGAGAATAAATCATCGTCTGGAATCAATACCATAAACGAAATTAGTCCGAATAACTGGAGTAAAGTGTAAATCAATGCTGCCAATAGAATCCAACGAATTCTAACCAGTACTGTCCATGGATCATCGTCTAAAGTTCCAGTCATAAACAGAACAAGATGAATTCCTGAAACAACCAACAAAAACATACCAGTAGTAGTCAAAGAGATGTAAATTTCACGCAGGGTATCTACAGCTTCCAATCTTGTGTCATATAATGTATTGAATTCCTCTTGGAAAGTATCCTGTTCAGAACGCATAAAATCCTCTAACGGTTGACCTGCTTCTACTGAAAAGGCCATTCTATCTAAGAAATCACCCCAAATAGGAGAAGGGCTTTGTCTCCCAACAATTCTTGCTGCTTCTGGTAGATTTGTATGCCATCTATCAACAAGAGTTTCTATTGATTGTACTTCCTCTGCTAAAGCCCCATAATCCCCCATTTGTTTTAGAATATCAAACATAGATTGAGCTCCTGCATCACCAAGAGATAAAATCCCCATTCGGGTGATGAACATGTGCAATTCACGTTCAATTGCTATAGCATGACGTTGAGTCTGGATGAGGGGCCATATTGCAGCTACTCCTCCCGATATTATCGGAAAAATAAAACCTAGAATTAATCCAGAGGTTCCAGTAAATAATCCGGATGATACATAGAAAACAATTACACCTAAAACTAATCCTATTACAGTAAATGGAAGAACTACCTTTAGTGCATATTCTTGGATTGGCATCCCAAGACGGCGGATTGCAATTTGCCATAGGGGGAGACGTTCCATGTGTACGCCCTCTAAAACCTACTAATGATTCACCCCTACCCAGGTGTCTATTGCGGAAGAAAACTGTTCCCATCCTTGTTGATAATAAATATCTAATATATCGAAGACGTCATCATAATGAGTCAAATCACGATCTGCCATTCGTTGAATTGCTTCTGTTCTTCGTTCCATTTCGTTGTAAATTTCACGCTTATTTGCAAATCCCATCATAGGAGCCATTTTATTTTCCATTAAATGTGATTGAAACATTCCTCTGAAGTAATGCTTGTCAATAACCGGATCCCATTCAAACATCCCTCTTGTTAGGATACCATCGGCGTGCTTGTTGTATCCAATTACTTCATCAATTCCGGTAATTCTTCGAGCGATTCCTCCTCCTGGAGCCTCAACAACTTCTTGAAAAATTGCGAAATTTAGGTTATCAAAAAATCGTGCTGGAACATTGATTGGATCACCAGTGAATCTTTGGATCATTTTGACAATGGAAGATGCGTGGAAAGTTGCAATTACTGGGTGGCCAGTCTGCATAGCTTGGAACGCAGTAGCACCTTCTACTCCTCGAATTTCTCCAATAATGATATATCTAGGCCTAGAACGAAGAGCCGCTTTCAATAAATCGAACATTTCAACCCTAGAATCTTCATTCTTTGAATCACGTGTAACCAATCTCTGCCAAAGCCGATGACGAACTTTGACTTCAGGAGTATCTTCAGCAGAATATATCTTTACATTATGGTCAATAAATGGCAAAATAGCATTCAAAGTAGTAGTCTTTCCTGATGCTGTTTCTCCTGAAACAAGAAGAGACATTCCATTCTCAAGGCCTAACCAAATGTATGCTGCTTGTTGAGCTGACATTGTTCCCCATTTGATTAGTTGAATAACAGAAATAGTCTCTTCAGCAAACTTTCTTATCGTAAATGATGGACCTAACATAGATACATCGTCACTGAAAATAATATTAATTCGAGAACCATCTAATAGTGCTCCATCGATAATTGGTTTACTATCGGATACCGGTCGACCTATTCTCTCAGACATGGAACGAAGATATCTTGCAAGAACTTCTCTATCTCGGAAACGAATATTTGAGGTTACCATTCCGAAAACCTTGTGATCCATATTGATATATCGCAGACCTACAGAATGTATATCTTCAAGCATTTCGTCAGAGAGAAGAGCTTCTAATGGACCAGACTTAACTAAATCCCTAATGATGATATATTTCAATCGTTCCAGTTGCTCTTCTGTCACTGAAATTGAGGCCTCTCCTAACCCAAGAAAACCCATTGCAGGTCCAAGAACACTATCTGCCTGAATTACACTTGAACTAGTGGTTGTCATTCGCTCAATCATACCTTCAAGAATTCCCTCAAATTCAGAATCAGAAGTAAATGATGGTGCGCTAGGTGCATCACGCAATAAACGATCAACTATATTTTGTCGGATGACCTCTTCCTCTTCATTCAACACTGGTTCAATTCCAAACCATAACGTCGTACCAGCACCCTGTTCATCATCTTCAGGTGGCTTGTAGATATGGGCAAAAAGAGGAGGTTTAAGACTGTAAATCAAATTCATCGGTTCAATTTTCTTAGCACCTCTATCTAATGGGCCATAGAAGTATGGACGTGAACCGTGTTGAGCTTCAAAATCTTCTACCCATCTTCGTACATGAGAATGGCGAGCCATTAGCCCATCAAGATCGCCTTTAGCGATCTCAAAATTCTCATTTTCTTCCACAGATTACACCTCAACTGACTGCCGTAATATCGACAATGAATCCCATACTAGGTTCTACTCTCCATCCAATTCTGGCTTGTACTGGGCCAGCAGCTCGAAGGAATCGAGTCACCGCAAGTGTACGATTAAGTTGCCCACCCTGAGTACTTGACAATAGACCAATTACTACTTCAGCTGAACCCTTAATTTCACGAAGTAGAGCAGGATCAACTTCTTCTGAATCAAAACATAACATGAGTGTACGGCCTTCGGAAGTAAATTGTCGAATCGCAGAGAGTAACGCTGTAGGATTAGTATCAGGAGGTATCAACTGAGATGCACGATCGATAATAACAAAGTCTGCTGACTTAAGACCCTCATTCGAAATTAAATCATTTATCGTAATTTCGACTTCTACTTCATCAGTTAGTACACCAAATCTAGACATGAGTAAAAATTGACCTTTGTCGATATATTCAGACATACCATAACCAATACTGTCTACTTGCTCAAGCCAACCCCTCGTAGTTAATTCAGTAGTAACTAGAGCAACCTTAGTTCCATTTTCAGAAAGGCCAAATGCTAGTCTTTGAGCAATTAGGCTCTTTCCCCCTCCTATCTCTCCTTCAACAATCATCAGAGAACGATTAGGTATTGCTGCGCCGAGACTGTTAGCCAAACTGTCTTGTTCTAAACCAAAAGGAAATGAGTCTTCAGACAATTCTAACCACCTCTGTAAATGAATAAGATCCTCTAGCAGGGTTCAAATTTTCTGATAAAATTACTACATTCAGGTATATCTCATCATTAGTGGAAAGAGAGATATTTCCTTGAATTGTGAAATTAACTATTGACCCAGGTACCCACACAGATGGAATCACACCTCTTTGAGACACATTCATTGAAGAACCATTGAGAAAAACAACAGTATCAGTGATACTCAATGTGAAATCACCTGTATTTTGTATTGTTATCATTGTCTGATTTGTGGTTGGGTTCCAATCAATATTCATAGGATCACTGATCAATGTTGCCTCTGTTTTTTCGTTAGCCTCGATTTGATCTGCCCCCTCATTCAATGCCATAGAAACGCCTGCCCATGCTTGAATTAAAACAGCGGAAACTATCCCTGCTACAATGAGGCTAGCAACTAACATTATCATATCTGAAGCTCCTCCGTCTGCCATAGAATCACCTACTGTATCGTTGCACCTGCACTATGACCAAATGATGAAACAAATGCTCGAACTGGAGTTCCTGTTACCGTATCTGAACCCATTACTGTCTCACCAGGAAACAAATATTTTGTCGAGGAATAATAATCAGAAAATGGAGTGGGGTCACCTCCATCTAGAATTACCCAAATTTCTGAAAATAAGACTGGATCTGAACCCTCATTTGTAATATTGATAAAAAGAGTTGATGTTACAAGTGTCGCATTATCAATTTGAACCTTTACATCTTCGGATTCATTGGCATCAATATCCTCAAACCGTTGCCGATTCTCTAGAGTAATGACCATGGCATTAGCAAAAATAGACAAAAGGACGGTGCCTACAATTAAGGCGCCAACACTGGCAGAACCGCCCACATCTCACTCCCCCGGCTCAAAATCAACCATTGGTGCTGAAGGAACTGATGATTTTCCAGATGAAATGGAAGATTGTGTTCTCCACGCTTCTACCATCGCTACAAAAGTCAATAGTGGACGGTTAGGGAGTGTTGCATTCCCACTACCTTCGCCAGGTTGAGCGAGAGAAGTTATACCACTCAGTGTTTTTGCTTCAGATGAAGTTAGAAAACCACTTTTTGCTGCGGCTTGAATAAACAATTGAGCATCATGGCCAGACAAATTATCAAGAATTAGAGCTGCTATCTTTGCAGGATCAACTCCCGGTCCTGAAATTTCAGAATCTTTTGAACGTAGAAATGGATTCAATGCTAAAGATTGTGCCTCATACAAATCTAATAATCCAGGACCTGCATGAACCGCATCCATTCCCTCAGATTCGCTGTCAGAATTACCCAAAGCAATCGTCTTAACTTCTCCATCTTCTCCTACTGTATGCATTACATCAGGTGAAGACGAATTAGACATCGAAACTTGACCCAAGGCCAAATTAGTTTCCATATGTCCAATTGATGCTTCTAATCGCTCAAATCTATCTGCTAACATTCGAAGCAATTCATCTGGAGGAGGGGATGATGAGGTTCCACCTCCACTAGGAGGTGCTCCGGATGGAGGTCTTGAACCACCATCTCCCATGAATCCTACTCGAGATGCACCTGGGGTGAACAACCAGGCCTCAAGATCCGTTGGACGATACTCAGGGGGGATGTCAATCTGATCGACTGTTACACGAGAAGCCTCGTCAAGACGATCAGCAGTCCGACCTTTTTCACTATCCAGAACATCACCTCATTCCTATGATTGAAGCCTTTTCAGGCCCAATATAATCAATGGACGAAATCAGACTAGAGGAGATCCCTCAGCCATATCTGTTACAGACATTTGCGCGTAAGTTTCTCCGCCGCCATCAATAATGATTCTAACTTCAATCTCAGTGTTAACTTGAGGTGCACAGTTAGCAAGAGCCATGTCGAAAGTGAATGTGTCTCCTGAATTAATCGTGGTACCTGTAGCAATCTGAGTTGCAGTTCCAGCGTTAGCCAAAGTTGTAGATCCACCGGTAACGATATCGTTGGTATCGAATCCTGCGGATGCACCACCATCACAGATTACAAGCCAAGCAATATCATCTGCGATTACAGAATCTGAACCAGCAGACATCTGAGCTATGACGACAACCTGGGTCACTGTTTGGGGTGGCCCTGCAGCAACAGTGTCAATGTGTGCGGATATGATAGTGACTTTACCAGAAATTTCATCACGGGTATCGTCACCAGTTGCTTCAGCACGTTGCTGTAGTTCTTCTGCGGTCTTGATAATGATTGTAGATGCTACTGCTGCTACCAAAATTAGCGCAATAAAAACAATCATTGCACCGATACCAATCGATGCTCTATCGTCGTTCATGTAGGGGGTGTTTCTCTTATTCATGGTGTTCACCGTTCCTCTGCACCCCATCGAAGTATATCATAGTAGTCCTAAGAATGAAGAAATTCAATAAACAGATGCAATTTTACTTCTATCTTGCATCGATTTCTGTAGTAACGTGAACCACTTCCCCAGGGGCAAGATTTTGTACAAAAGGTACACGTTTTGCGGAGAAACCTCGAGGAAGCCAAGCATCAACGACAAAACCTTCAATCGACCGTAAAGTTCGATTCTCAACCCTAGACATTACAGAAACGTCACCCATATCTACCATATATCCAGTAACTACTGAAACTTGTTTAGACAAAACTAAATTTTCTGAAATTGTACCAGAAGGATGGATATGAATGCCCATTTCAATCATACCTCTGGGAGGAATTGCAGGGATTTGTGCAGCTTTAGGCTCAGCTATCCATCCAGTTGGAGCAGGAGCAGCAATCCGCATTGCAGGTAAATCGTGTTCACCGAGATTCTCAATAGTCATCATTAGGAGTCCATGTTCTAATTCAGGTGGCCATCGGGCTTCGACAGTGAAAAAGAAACGGCCAGCAACAAATGGATTTACTCGACCACCGGAATCACTCAATGATTGAATAGCAGTTCTAAATGCATCCAAAGCTGTTTCCCACTCCCCCTTTCCAAGATCGATTAGTCCATCTGTTACCATGCCTCTTGCTCTCTTTTCTTCTTCGCTTAAGTCATCAAGACTTGCAAGATGTTGCTCTAAGGCCAGTAATGAACGATGTAATCGAATGACTTGTTTCTCCAGAAACTCTGCGTCCCTATTTGCTTCTTTCAAATCGGCTCTTGCTTTGAATGGACGATGATTCCACAAAAAATGTCTTACTCTTGCAGAGCGCATAGTTAATTGATCAACAAATCTTGAAGATGCATCTGCACCTGAACCCATTAAATCATCAAGAGGATCATTGTTCATCATTCTTCTTCATCCCCTGTATTTTCTTGAGATTCTACATCTGGATTGAATGCTTCGGGCATAGGAGGAGGACTGGCAAACGGATTAACTCGATTCTGAGTTCTGCTCTGAAGAATACCTCTAATTCTAGCAGTTCGAATATCTAAGGCAGCCAAATCGTTATGCAATAATCCGTACAATCGATCTAGATAACGTAGAATAACTAGACAAATAGTACCAAGGACTACCATATATCCTACACTAGAGCCAATGCTAGAAACTCCAGTATTGACCTTGAGACTCGGATCAATTGTCATCATCAATACAAAGAAAATCGGAGCCCCCAGAAGAATCCATCCGACTTCACGTCTTGTCGTCTCAATCTCTTCAGCATGATTTCCTAAAGCAGCCCTCTCTCCAATCAATGCCTTTCGTCGATCGTCATGGATGGCTTGAATCTCTCCAGCACCCAACCATGAAACTACAAACATCCAAAGAGTTGCTAAAACAATACAAATCAAACCAATTTCTGGGATAACCGAAGATCGAGCTAAAACTGCTAATCCTAACATTGCCAAGTATGTTGAACCATGAAGAGCGCGTTCATCATCATCCAATCCTCTTCGGAAAAGGAATAAAGAAAGAACTAGAACTAAAATTCCAGATATCAACGAGATAAGGAACCCTGGACTCCAAGTATCAACAGATAAGGTACGAATTTCTTCATCATTTTCCAATACATTACCGTAAACAGAATCAGATAACACCAAATTGAATGTACAATCAAATTCACCTTGAGTAACATACCACGGAAGTGCATCAGCAGATACTGTCCAACTTACTTCTGTTGACTCTTGAATTCCCAATGGCGGAATAATCTTAGGAGAATTATCTAGTATACTCACCGAACCAGTGCAAGAAACAGTAACTACGCTTAGCATAGGCAATATTGCTGTACCAGTATTGGAAATATTAACTACTAATTCTGTAGAACTACCCTCCACAAGAGAACCATCACTAAAACTAATATCTGAAATTCTTGGATCGCTGTAAGAATCTAATCGAATTTTTACAACAAACGTAGTACCTGACCTAGTTCCAACTTCATCGAGATTTTCAAGGTTAAAGGTCAAATTCCAACCGTCACCGGGAGCAATTGATGATATATCAGGCATTGTTACAAGAATATCAAAAGAATCTAGTGCATAAGGAGATGAAGATCCAAGCGAATGGATATCGTTAGGCACCAGAGGATCTGGCCCTCCAGCAATCGCAAAACTCCACAAAGTATCAGGATATAGGGACTCATTGACTGTCCGTTGAGCAGAAACATATGTTAGAGAATAGGAAGATGGAGATAGTGTTCCAGTTTGACTCAATTCAGGAACATGCATCCAATCTATATTCATAGTATATTGAGGGCCATCAGAACCTCGAAGAATAATTGGATCATCTGTTTGTACTCTTTCAATAACTAAAGGTGTTGACCAACTAGCATTGCCTCCAACTTCTCCTCTTGGAACAAACTCGAAGGATAAAGTTCCTGATTCTTTATCCCAATGTCGATCGTCAGTAGGTGTCATTGAAAGATTAATCCAGCGTTCTTGACCTACGCTTAATTCCAATGTAGCAGGGCAAACAGGTTCTGACCAGCGACCAGAACTAGAGGCATCTACAGAACAAGAAACATCAAGAATTACGGCATCATTACCTGCATTTTTCATTAGATAGGAAACGTCTCTTGTTTGTCCAGGAATGGTTGCTATCCTAGAAGGAGAAGATGACATAACTAATTGGAAAACTGGTTTGATAGTAACTGTAACATTAGATTGCCCTATCGTAAAATTGTCTGTTGTATTGAATACTAAAATCGGAATAGTGTAGGCTTGCCCAGCCATTGGAACTTCTTCGGAATCAAGGGCAGGGACGGTAACTCTTACCATTAATCCCGAAATAGTTTCACCAGGAGAAATATCAATTAAATCAGATGATTGTACCCAACCTTCAGGAGTTGTAAGATTAAATGTACCCACTTCTCTTAAATTTCCTCGATTTTCTACAGTTACTGAAATCTCTAATGTTTCTCCAGGTATTGCTTCAAATAACGCGTCATGAGATAATCTAATATCATGTATTTTCTCTATACCAACCAATACAGAAGAACGATCCTGTTCTGTCCCATTATGTTCTAAAATTAATTCAAATGAATAAGTTGAATCTGCCCTTGCTGTCGATAATGCAGTAACATCTACAGAAAGTGTAGCGTTAGCACCGGGTTCTACAGTTACAGCACTAGGCGCTCCGATTGTAAAGTCAGTTCCTCCAACAAAATTACCTGTTGAAATATCAAATGACTGAAGTGAGTTACCCATATTTCGAACAATGAAACTTGCAGTTTGAGTCCCTTCAGAAGGAACTTCAATCTCCAATGAATCCGGTTCAATAAGAGCCCCTATAACCTCGTCAAGAACAAATCTAGCTGTTCCATTATCTACAAATGTACCTTCACCGTCAAACAATAAAATCTCAATTTCGTGTACTATGTCTGCTCTGGCATCTGTAGGAGGAGTTGCAGTTACCACAACATTCTGGAAAACAGAATCAATACCTGATGGCCATGTTCCAACCTCTGGCGCCAGTGCAGTAACAGCATTAGGTGTTAGATCAACAACCCATCCAGAAAGACCCGAAGTAGATATAGTGTAATCAGATAGAGCATTTCCGGTATTTGTCAAAACCATTGTAGCATTGTTCTCTACACCCGGAACACCAGCAGTAATTGGACTATCTTCTAATTCCCCATCAATTACTGTTTCAATAACTACTCGGAATGAAGAAGAGGTGTCGGGGGAAGTAATTCCTACCATTCCAGATAATGAAGTGGAGGCAGTTAGGGTGAAATTTAGTACACCTGCCGCTGGCAAAGTCTCTGTAGGACCCAACACAGACGTAACCAAAGTACGTGATTGACCCAGATCTAGGGTAGTAGAATTTGGCCCGACTGATGAATTCCAACGAGAAGATTCCTGCGCACCATATGTTGCTCCATCTACAGAAGTAAACTGTGTTGCTTCTGAAGTAATATTAATGATAGCCGAACCCATAGTTCCCGATGGAAAATTACTCAACAATGAGACTTCCAAATCAAACATTTTGAACATATTTCCTGCTTCTAATTCATCAGTTGTGAATCTCAGTTCTTCAACATAGGGAATCATAGAAACACTAACTGAGGGGCGGACCTCGATATCACTTATGTTCGATGCAGTGAGTGCTGAGTCTCCTTCAACTGGAGTAGAAGTGACTCTGAGATGTAACCTGTTGCCAGCAGAAATTTTCGCTTCAGGGTCTAAGGGAGAAGTCAATGTGGGAGCTGTAATTGTAATAGTAATAGCTCTAGAATTTCCTGGGGACATCAGATCCGTGGTAGTAGTATCAATATCTACATTCCATCCATCTGGATCTTCTTGAAGACCCGCAGTTAGATAGAAATGAGCCGGAGAAGTACCCGTATTTACCAACGTGTAATCGACAATTACGAATGAACCCGGGTCGATATACAACAGTGAACCGTTACTTCGTAAATCTGACTGGTAAAGGTCCCCTGCAAGAACTGAGGCTCTGGCAGAAACACTAGCAGGGGAAGTTGTACTATTCACGTACACTGTAACTGTTTCAATTTCAGAACGATCCGCTGTAATTGGAACATTTACTGGGACATTTATCGGTGCACCTGTATTAGAAGCTAAGTTGGTAATAGTCGAAGGTAAACTAGAATCATCAACCCAGTTTGAGACATTACTATATTCAACAGTGTAGGAGTCTGATGCGGAACCTAAATTTTGAACAATAAACAATAGTCCAGTTCCACTACCAGGATTTACTGAAATGTTTGCAGGTGCAGTAATTGTAGTATGAGAATCAGACAAAACAATATTCCGTGAAGAGATAGTAACATCTGATGAAGAACCATCAGAAAATGACATCTTAAACAATCCACTGATCGTATATGTACCAGAAAGTGGAGAACCATCAAACGAGAGATTTACTACGGAATTTCCAGCAGTTTGGGATAAGGAACCCGGCGGAGCATGTGTTACACTAGATGTCAATGGGATTGCTGAACCTCCTCCAGAAGGAGTTAGAACCAATTCACCCTCAACAGAAAATGGAATGTTTCCAGTATTTGAGAAAACCCAATTTCCATGCCACATATCTCTGCCAATCACATCTCCATCGTTTGGAAGTGTATTGGATACCTCAACATGACTAGAAGTATCTTGAATTGTTAGAGTATGTGGGTAGGCTAAGTCATCATTTGATGGATCAGAATCAGAACCTGCAGTAGCAGTAACTGAAATATCAGCCGTTCCAGAAGTTTGTGCCCATTCGAATAAATGTACTTCTGATGAACTTCCTAACAAGGTAAATGATACAGAATCGACCACAGAGGAGACGCCTGAATTTACTGCAACATTCAGTTCTAGCGTACCCGTAGCGGTAGTAGTTCCAAGGTTGACAATAGTAACTCGGACTTCATGAGCCACATTTGCCAAGGTGTGTACTCCTCCAATAACTGCTGACGCAGAAATAATTTCCACACTATCTACTGAAACATCGACTGAGCGTCCGGATGTTAGCGATGGAGAGTTTTCGATCTCAGAAATCGCTAAATGGCCCAAAGAAGATATAAGGAGAAGAGTTACCAAGGTAATAGCATGAAAAAATTTCACTATGAACTACCTCCTGATTTTTGAATTCTAATTGTTCTACCTTGACTCCTGTATAGTGAAACTAATTTGTCAAGTAAATGGGTATGCTCATCTTCAGTAATTCCAAGTTTTCTTCGTTCATCCCAAAGAAGCATCTGTTCGGTCCTAGTAAGAAGACCATCTTTGAGATAAATCTCTAAAGTTCGACGATATGTATCTCTATCGCTAATTGCATAAATCAGACCATTTGAATCAATGATATCTGCTCGTTCTTGAATTCTATTGCCTAATTGATTAGCTTCTTCGTAATTTATACCGCGAGAATCGACCTCGGCTTGAATATCATTCGCAATCAACTGGAGTTCTTGCAGGCTTCGAGACTTTTGGACTCGGCGAAGGAATTTTCTTGCTTTCCTTCCCAGTCGATTAGTCATTGCATGGCCTCCGCTATGCCATGTCAACCTCAGGAAGGATATGAAGGAACCGCAAATAACATTGGAAATTTGTGTTGCAAAACAAACGAAATGAAGACATACCTAAACTTCTCTGCCACTACTAATGGACCCTGTTAGCGGAGCAGTGATTGCCACTTTAACAGTGGGATCCCTTCAAGGCATCTATCGAATTCTTCGAGGAGATGCAAGAAGAGCAATGCTACCTTCTATGGCATCTCTTCCTGCCCCTGTAATTGACAAAGGTCTCAGACGACCAAGAAGACAATTAGATCGTAGTGTAGAAATAAGTTCCAGTGCTAGAACACCAATGCCTACGCCAGAATTAGAGGAAGAAATTGTAGAAGAGGAAGTTGTAGAAGAAGAAGTTGTAGAGGATGAACCTCAAACTGTAGATCTTCCTTCCGCTCCTGATCTTGAGGATACAGAAGTAATTGGAACCGAAGTTGAAGAAGCAGAACAAGAAGACGTGTTTGCAGAAAGATTAGGGCGTGAAGGAGCAGCTAGCGGTGAAGTACAAGTAAGCCTAATTTGGTTCAATAAGAACGATTTAGATTTATCAGTAGTATGTCCGAGTGGAGAACGAATTTCATTCGACAATAAAATTTCCAATTGTGGAGGTCGTTTAGATATCGACATGAATGAAACTGGAAACTCTGAAGAACCTGTTGAAAATGTATTCTGGGAAAAGGATGCTCCCAAGGGAAGATATCGAGTATTCGTAGAACATTTCGAAAAGCATGATTCTACAGACGTTACAGAGTTCAATATTCTGGTCTCTGTAGAAGGTAATCCTAGAGAATTCAAAGGTCAGATCAGCAGTGGTGACCCTCCACAAGAAGTTTGTTTCTTTGATGTAGAGTAATAAATCGATTTTTATTCATTATTCGACATCAGATTAACTGATGAATTATTTTCATAATTAAATATATTTACGTCATTCGTTATTGAATCATTATAATCATTATATTAATTATTAATCATTATCATAGAATGATTCATAATGAATCATATCATGAGAAGAACATGGTTGACGTGACCCTTTCAGTTGAAGATGAGCAACTAATTCAATGGATTCAGGCTGCTCAAGACAAAGGAACCACACTAGAAGAATGGTTAATCGATAGCGCAAATACAAACTCAGAGATACGAGATAAGGAAATAGAAAAACCTTCAACAGAGATAGGAATACTTTCTGGTTTAGCAGAAAGAGCATGGGACAGGAGAGCAAAAGCAGGCGATTCATTAGCAGAAAGAGAAATGGGGAATCGAGATTTTCTTCGTTTAGATTCAATCAGAGGAGAACCAGTAATTGGAGCAAATATTGGAAGATTAGAAAATGAAATGTTACCTTCTGGACTCCTAAGATTATTGCCCATGAAACATGCACTACGTCTGTTATGGTCATTGACTAGTGAAAGTAAAAGATCATCGCCAGATGGTGTATTCAGAGATGCAATGAATCAAATGTTGAGACTAAATGGTTTGAAATTAGCTCAAGAAGATAATCAATTCGGAAGAGGGAGAGGAGAAAGGTTAGCAGCAGGATTTAGTCACCTGGACGATTCAGCAAGAGGTAGAGCAGTTAACTGGATGATTGGGTCTCCTGGAGGATCTACCAAATTATCTGCCATGGAAATAATTGGGTGGTCGACTAAAGATACAGAAGGATTTCGTTTAACACCGCATGGATTAGATTTAGCAAAATTACCAAACCCTATTCTAGATAGAGATCTGCCACACAAAGGACCGTTTAGCCCCTTAGAAAGAACTTTGATTCTAGATTCAATTCATCACCGTCTTCCCATGGAATGGAATATTATGAGGACATTAATCGATGGCATGAGAGGCGGAGCAGTTGGTAATGAACGACTAGATGCCAGAATGAAAAGAAAATTTGGAGAAGGGACTACATTCAATTGGACTAATTCAATTCTACAACTCAGGAGAGTTGCTGCAGTAACAAGGATGAGTGAATTAGGCCTAGTTATACGTAGACGCGACGGCAGGAAGACACTGTCAGAACTATCTGAAGATGCAATTAACATAGTTGAATTTACTGAAAGTGGTCCAGAATAAAAACATAGTATTGACTATTACGAACGAGTGGAGATAACATGAGCGGACCGGATGTAGGAGACAAAGCTCCTAATTTTACAGCAAAACTACAGAATGGCGAAGATTGGGTGCTTTCGGAAAATCTCAAAAAAACTGGAATTATTCTCTATTTCTACCCCAAAGATAGCACTCCCGGATGTACTACACAGGCTTGCGATTTTCGTGATGCTATGCCCGTCCTAAATTCTGAAAACTGGACAGTAATAGGCGTCTCAAGAGATTCTGCTGCAAGTCATATTCGTTTTATTGATAAACAAAATTTGAATTTCGATCTCATAGTTGATCCAAATACTGAAATTCATCAACTGTATGGTGCATGGGGAGAAAAAAAGAACTATGGAAAGGTGTATATGGGTGCGATTCGTAGTACTTTCATAATTGGTCAAGATGGAATTATTCAATGGTGTGGAAAAGGTGTGAAGTCAAAGGGTCATGTTGAAAGATTACTAAAAATTCTTGAGATCGAAAATCAATGAGGAATACAGATGTCAATTGATGAGAAAGATAGTATCATCAAGTTCCTAGATAGATGCGTAGCATATGCAAATGATTCTATTGAAAGGAAGAGAGAAAGAGGAGAAAGTGAAACCGAAATTAATAGATGGGAAGCATATCGAGATTTTACAGCCTATGCGTCTGATGAAGTATCCCGAGGAGATTTAGATGATTGGTTTGATGAAAATGTGAAAAAATTCGATCTTAACTCCAATGTTAATTCTTTAGAAGTAGACAAAATGAGCCATCAAGAACGGGCAAGATGGCTTTCAGCAATAATCTCACCTAGACCTCTAATTCTTGTATCAACAATATCGAAAGATGGGATCCCAAATCTAGCTCCTATGAGTTCTGTATCAGTAGTATCCAATACTCCCCCCTTACTTGGCATGAGCCTTTCAACAAATAGGAATGGAAGACCTAGAGATACTCTACTTAATCTAAAAGAAACGGGAAAAGCAACTCTAGCAATTCTTCCTGTGAATTCAAAATCATTTGAGATGGTGAATATGACGAGAAAACCAATACCTAGAAGTGAATCAGAATGGGGTGAAATCAAAGGTTTGAGCGATATCACAGAAATGGTTACTGCACCTAAATCTGCAATTGCAGCAATTGAAACTACCTTAGTAGAGTGTTACAAATTACCCATGGATGCCGTAGCTGAATGGATTGTTCTAAAAGTCGATTCAATTATCAAACCTTCATCAATGGAAATAGATGAAATAGAAGGAATTCCAATTTTAACTCAAATATCTGATTATATGTTAGGAGGAATTCATCCTACTAGTTGGAAACAAAAGATGGAGTCAGATTAAATCTGTTTCAATACCTAAGACATGCCGATCGACATCAACAGAAATTCCAACTCCTGGCACTAAAATCAAATCTTCTGAGGCATCAAGAACAAAGGCATGAATGGATAAATCACGAGCGACCTCTTGAATCCTACGACGACATGCACTCTTTTGTGCTTCCATATGAGCTAATCGACGCAAATCAACAATGACTACATCTCCACCTTGAAGACAATTAGAAATTTCTGAATGAGGTATAGTATGACGTTCATCAGGCTGAATATATCTTAAATGACGATCAGGAGAAATTGGTCCTGCTTTTCTTGCCCACTCAATTGATGATAAATCCATAAAATCAGATGAATTAGATGATGGCATTTTTGTTGGTCCAGGAGGATTAGATACTCTAGAACTTTCTTTTTCCTTAGAAGAAGAGTTAGAAGAAGGTGATGGAAGACCTAGGAGTCTGAAAATATCAACCATATCAATCACAAATCAAAATCTAAAATATCTGTTGAAGGAAGTGGCTCAGATAATTCACGTGATTTTCCTGATTCTACTGGAGGAGCATAAGTTGGCTCTGGTGCAGCATAAGTTGGCTCTGGTGCAGCATAAGTTGGCTCTGGTGCAGCATAAGTTGGCTCTGG
>MDSV01231477.1_pt1 | contig 17716 bp, 15 predicted proteins | sample 810851 | NCBI WGS metagenome assembly MDSV01 (sample SAMN05326640, study PRJNA326480) | marine metagenome | isolation source: seawater | place: Atlantic Ocean: North East | collected 2012 | reverse complement strand
ATTTACAAATGCTAACGAAAGTTACGCACTTGCAGCTTAATTAACTTTGTTAATTAAGTAACGGGGTCCGGGGCACCTGGCAACAGAACGCCCCTATTCTTTAGTTATAAATTATCCTTTAGAAAATTTTTTTATTATTGTTTTAAAGTTATGAATCAGACCACCTAGTCCAAATACTATAGGTAAAACAATTATATAAAATTGAAGACCTCCCTTATATTTATCTTGTAGAAAAACTTCAAAAGAATTAGCAAGACCAATAAAATCCAATATGAACATAATTGCAATCAAACCAACGCAACCTTTCCAAAAATATGTCATATTAAGAAATGGCATTTTTTTCATAAAGTCAGTTTAATCAAATTTACAATGAAGTGTAAGATCAAAAAAACCAACTAAAAAGAAAATAAGTCATTCTGGCAATGAAGTTTGCAATGAAGTGTTTTGATAAAACAAGCAAATATACTATTTTCTTATCTAATGCCGGGCAACAGAACGCCCCTTTTGTGTTGATATCCTTAAAAAAAGTTTTTTAATTTAATTAAAATTAATTTATCTTCAGTCAACAAAAGGAAAAAAGATGGAAACAATTATTTTAGGTGTAATTATTTACGGTATAGTATCAAGTTTTTTTTAATTAATTTAATTAAAACTAAAAAGATGAGGTCAGAGGCGCCTGGCAGAAGAGTATCTTTGTTTTAAAATTTTATAGTTTTAAAATTTTTTAATACTATTGGTTTTAAAGGCTCATCCTTAGAAATATTTATTGCCGATTTTCTGTTTAAAAGTTTATTATAATACTTTGGTGCTAGACCGTAACCAGGTCTGATAACTCTAATATTATCTTTAGTAAATTTCTCTCCTTTTTTTATATCTTTTGTCGTAAAAATTGATCTTCTAAAAATTTTAGATTTATTTTCACTTTTATTTCTGAAAAAACTTTCCTTTCCTAAAAGTTTAAAAACATCGTCAAGATCATTTCTTAATTTTTTTATTTCTTTACCTTTAAGTGAAAAATCTATATCAAAACCTTTTTTTTGATTGTCTAAGGCAATATGTTTCTCAATAACTTCCGCACCACTAGCAATAGCTGCAATTGCAACCCTATTATCTATGGAGTGATCTGAAATTCCAACTTTACACTTAAATTTTTCTTTCAATATTCTTATATTGTGTAAATTAAAATCATTAATAGATGACGGGTAATTGCTCACGCAATACAAAAGAGTGATATCCTTTGCTCCATTTTTTTTTGCTATTTTGTATGTTGTTTCAATTTCTTCCAGGTTTGCCATCCCTGTAGATATGATGATAGGCTTTCTTGTCTGAGAAATCTTTTTAACCAAATTTAAATCGGTCATCTCAAACGAAGCGATCTTATACATTGGGCATTTTAATTTTTCTAAAAAATCAACAGCTGTGTTATCGAATGGTGTACTAAAAACTTTTATACCTAAAGATTTTCCATATTTAAAAAGATCTTTATGCCATTCTAATGGAGTATACGCTTTGCTGTATAAATCCCAAAGAGTATAGCCTTTCCACAAACCTTCTTTTATTTTAAAATATTTTTTATTTGATTTTAAAGTCATAGTATTAGCAGTATAAGTTTGAAGTTTCACGGCATTTGCACCATTGAGATAAGCACACTTAATTAATTTTTTTGCTAATTGAAAATTTCCACAATGGTTTGCAGAAATTTCTGCAATAAAAAAGATTTTATTTTTCATTTATTATTCTTATTTTTATTCTTTTCTCTATTATATTTATCGATTGTATTAAAGATATTTTGGCTCCATGATTTTAATATTGAAGGCAATTCTTTAGAATTATGGTAAGTGCCTTTTCCGATTTGATGGATTTCATCATATTCGTTATTTAAAAGGTTTTTTGATTTTAAAAGAAAAAGATTTTCTATTTCAGAGATTAAAGTGTTGTAAGTATTTTCAAAAGTCAGTTTTTTTTTGTTTTTTTCTAATTCGAAGTCTAAAAATTTTTGGTAAATAATGTTGCCGGTATCAATGCCTTTGTCTATCTTATGAATTGTTACACCCGAAGGTGTATTTTCAGCAAAAGACCAGAAGTTTGGGTGCGCTCCTTTGTTATAAGGAAGATAAGAAATATGGAGATTAATTATATTTTTTTTCTTTCTTATAATGTCTTCGCTAATAATGTGTCTATAGCCAAAACTTATTACAAAATTAATATTATCGAGGTTTTTCAATTCTATCTTGTTTTTTGTATTAAATATTTGATAATTTTTATTTTCTTTAAGTTTATCAATTATACTCGTTTCTTTTGGCGAGTAACCTAAAAATAAAATTTTTTTCATACTTATTAATACTATATTATAAAATTTAAAAACATATTTTTGATTTTACAATTCATAAACATCTATTCATTAAAGTAGTAAGAGATTTTTCTTTTTGGTATTTTTTTGTTAAAAATCATACCGTTACTTGAAAATGGGTGATCAACAATATTAAAAAGTTTTCTATTTAATTTTTTCCAATTATTATTCTTATAAAAATTTACAAATTCATCGCTACAAACTAAAAAAGAGGAAAAACCTGATTTTTTTATTATTCTATTGTTAAAGTTCATCAATAATTTTGATAATTTCCTACCTCTATATTTTTTATCTACAACCAAAGTATCAAAGTAGAGATAGCTAATTTTTTTTGATAAATCATGAATTTTATAATTTCTTTTTCTTAATAGCGTGTATCCGGCTAGTTTGGATCTAATATAAAGCAAATTATGTATATCATATTTTTTAATATTATATTTAAACCATTTAAGTTGGGACTTCATTCCAAATTTCCATTGCATGTTTTTTAAAAAACAAATTTGCCTAATTTCACTTTTAGTTAATTTATTTGATTTAGTCGATTTAAGTTTAAAATATTTGTTTTTTATGAGGCAGGAAAATCTCATCTTGTAAATATCTAACATAAGTTAATCAAATTCTTCAATGAGGATTATAAGCTAAATTATGTATAGTGACTTAGCAAAATTGAAATTAAAAAATATATTTGTCTATTAAATAAATCAAAATACCTATCCCTATACCCAGAAGTATCCAGTAAAGATTATTTTTTATCATTCTATAAATTTATTTAAGTTTGGTTTGAAATAGTTTGGCCCTTTCAATACCTTTCCTTTGTCACTATAAATCGGTTTGCCATCAATTCCCAGTTTACTCATGTTAGAATTTTGAACTTCTTCAAAACATCTGTCTAAATTAATCCCAAAAGCGTGACCTGCGCCATAGGTTACATACAAAATATCAGTTAGAGCGTCAGCTACCTCTTTAATATCTTTATTTTTAATGGCCTCTCTTAATTCTTCTAGCTCCTCATAAATTAAATCATACCTTAGAGAAGTTATTTTATCATCTGGAAAGCATGCTTTTTCTTTAATTTCTTGGCCAAAAGTTTTCATAAATTCCCTAACGCTATCAAAATTTGTCATTTATTATCCTTTTATTTTATAATTTGATTATAAGAGTGTATTATATCAAAGAATCAAAGATGAAATACAGAATAGAATTTGACAGTATTGGTAAAATAAAAGTGCCTGGTGATAAGTTTTGGGGCGCTTCTACAGAAAGGTCTAATAAATATTTTAATATAGGTGATTTTTTAGTTAGGCCTTTGGTAATTCAATCTATAGCTATAATAAAAAAAGCTGCGGCCATTGTAAATGTTAAAAATAAAGATTTGGATCCTAAAATAGGTAGGTACATTATAAAAGCGGCAGAAGAGGTGTCAAAAGGTAAACTTAATGATCATTTTCCCTTGAAAGTTTGGCAAACAGGTTCTGGGACGCAGACGAATATGAATGTTAATGAGGTAATTGCAAATAGAGCTATTCAAATGATGGGTGGGAAACTAGGTTCAAAAAAACCAGTTCATCCAAATGATCACGTAAATAAATCACAATCTACTAATGACGTTTTTCCCACTGCCATGCATATTTCAATTGCTTTAAAAGCTAGAGAAAAACTTTTACCTTCTTTAAAATTATTAGAAAAAGAATTAAAAAAAAAATCTTCAGATTTCAGAGGTATTGTAAAAGTTGGGAGAACTCACTTGCAAGATGCAACGCCATTAACATTGGGGCAAGAATTCTCTGGTTACCACACTCAACTAAAAAATTGTATAATACGTATTGAGAAAGCTTTAAGTGAAATTTATTATCTTGCGCAAGGTGGTACCGCTGTTGGTACAGGCCTAAATACAAAGAAAAATTTTGATAAAAAAATTATTAAAGAGATAAGTAAGATCACAAAACTTCCTTTCAAACCAGCAGCTAACAAATTTGCTGCATTAGCAGCGCATGATGAAATTGTAAACTTTTCTGGGACCTTAAATACAACTGCAGTTTGCCTAATGAAAATTGCTAATGATATAAGATTTTTAGGTTCTGGTCCCAGAGCTGGATATGGTGAATTAATTCTTCCATCAAATGAACCAGGTTCATCGATCATGCCAGGAAAAGTTAATCCTACTCAGTCAGAGGCAGTTACGATGGTTTGCGTTAAAGTAATTGGAAATCATAATGGTATAACAATGGCAGGTTCACATGGTCATTTCGAGCTTAATGTTTTTAAACCTTTAATTATTCATAACATTTTACAATCAATAGAAATTATGAGCGACTCTGCAAAAACATTTGCTTTGTATTGCGTGAAAGGAATAAAGGCAGATAAAAAAAGGATTAAAAATTTATTAGAAAATTCTCTTATGCTTGTTACTGCTTTAGCTCCTGAAATAGGGTACGATAAAGCAGCGAACATAGCTAAGACAGCTCATAAAAATGGAACAACTTTAAAACATGAAGTTGTTAAAGCAGGGCTTATCAACGAAAAAGAATATGATAAAATTATGAGTCCTATTAAAATGACGAAACCTAAAAGTTAAGAAATTTCTGAAATGAACTTTTTAATTTTTCGTTGATTAAAAATTTCGAAAAAGCTATCGTCTAACAGAATTTCCTCAAAAGTATTTTTAAAATATTTTAAGTCTTCATTGGAAGCTTCATAAGCTTTATTTAATGAAATCCTTGTAAAATTAATTTTCTTATTAAGTATATTTAAGTTACCATTAAATTTAAGATCTAGAGGTTTGTCTTTATTTTGAATTTTTATAGAAAATTTTTTAAACAATTTTTTGTTATAACTTAAAGATAAATTACAATTAAAAGATAAAATTGGGTACTCCTCTAAAAAATTTACATCTCCTTTACATTGAGCAGGATTTTTTAAAATTGAAAAATCTTTAAAATAGTTCGCTCTACCATAAGCAAAATCAATTTTTAGAACTATACCATCAATTATATAGCGATCAAATTTTTTTGATTTATAAATTATTTCGTTTTTACTATTTATTTTTTTCAATAAATCTTTTGATGATAATATTTTGTCTAAATCTAATTGTCTAAATACTTTATGATTAAATTCTTCAATATTAAACTTTGTATCAAATTTTAAATATGGTTTAAAAACTATTGATCCTTTGTTATTAAATGAAATATTTTTACCTCTAAAAAAAGAGTTGTAAATATTAATCTTTTTTTGGTCGTAATCAAAATTGAATCTTAAATTTGTATTTAGTATTTTCAATCTAAAAACTCCCTTCATTAATTTAGGGTCATTAACTGAAGTAATTTCTAATTTGGCATTAATACCAGAATTAATTATTTTAAAATTAATGTTGTTTAAATTTTTGTTTGTATCGATTTTAAATTTTTTTCCAAAAACTTTACCAAAAATAAGGTTTTCTTTTTGGCCAAAATTTGAAAATTGAATATTATCAAGTTTTAGAACTGATTTATTTTTATCTATAATGTTTAAAATCAAGTCATTGAAATAAAAAGAATTTTCTTGATTAAAAAATATTTTTTTAAAAAATTTTAAGTCATTAATATCCAAATTAATTTTACTTTTTACAAAAAGCACTTTATTGATTTTAAAATTTTTGTAATCATAAATACTTGAAAATTTAGGAAATATTTTTAAATTTTGAGTTTCAACTTTTAAAGTTTTGTTTTTAAAAACTAGTGAGGAATTTTGAAAATTCAAATTTGGAAAAGGGAAAAAATTAAATTCTATTTTTTCATGCTCTTCTATTATAAAACCATAAGTCTGCAATAAATGATTTTTTATAATTTCAGATCTTTTTTCGTAATTAAAAAATTTTGGTATAATTAAAACTAAACTAGTAAAAATAAGGAATATAGCTATTAAATATCTAATTAAAAAAACAAATCTAAAAAATTTTGAATATTTGTTGTGAATTGTTTTAAAAAATTTATTTATCATTTTTTTTATTTTTATTACTAGTATATAAATGAGTTTTCTCTCTTATGAATAACATAGATAATTTAATAAAAAACTTAAACAAAGAGCAAAAAGAAGCTGTTCTTAACACTGAGGGACCTAATTTAATTGTAGCTGGGGCCGGTTCAGGAAAAACAAGAGTTTTAACTACAAGGCTTATACATATAATCACTGAGCAAAAAGCATGGCCTAATCAGATTTTGTGTGTAACTTTTACAAACAAAGCTGCAAAAGAAATGCAAAATAGAGTGATGCAATATATTAAAGGCAGTTCTAACGCTGTGCCTTGGTTAGGCACCTTTCACTCTATAAGTGTTAAATTTTTAAGAAGACATGCAGAGGCTCTGGGTTACAAAAGTAATTTTACTATTTTGGATACTGACGATCAAAAAAAATTAATTAGAAATATCGTTAAAGGGGAAGATTTGGATGCTAAAAAGTTTTCACCACAATTAATAATGTATCATATCGATCAATGGAAAAATAAAGGGCTTCTACCAAAGGACATCAAGTTAAAAAAGTCAGACAAGATAATTAATTCAATTTTAAAAGTTTACGAAATATATCAAATCAAAACTAAAGACTTAAATGCATTTGATTTTGGTGATTTAATTTTATTCAGTGTAAAACTTTTTGAAGACAATGAAGATATTAAAGAAATATATAGAGCAAATTTTAAATATATCTTAGTTGATGAATTTCAAGATACTAACTTTATTCAAAATAAGTGGTTAAATTTATTAGTGAACAAAAAAGAGAATATATGTTGTGTTGGTGATGACGATCAGTCTATCTACAGTTGGAGAGGTGCTGAAATTAAAAATTTTCTAACATTCGATCAAATTTATAAAAAATGTAAAATTTTTAAATTAGAACAAAATTACAGATCCACAAAAAACATCTTGGACACAGCTTCTTACTTGATATCTAAAAATTCAAATAGAGTTGGTAAAAAATTATGGTCTTCATCAAATCAAGGTGAATTAGTGAAATTAAATTGTTATAGAACAGGTAAAGAAGAGGCTCAAGGCGTGAGTGACATTATAGAGAAAAAACTAAAAAAGAAGTATTCATTAAATGACGTCTCAATATTAGTGAGAGCAATCTATCAAACAAGAGAATTTGAAGAGAGATTTCTTCAAGTTGGTATTGGATACAGAGTTCTTGGTGGTATAAAATTTTATGAACGAGCTGAGATTAAAGACGCTGTATCTTACTTGAGAATAATTAATCAAAAATACGATGATTTAGCATTAGAAAGAGTTATTGGAGCGCCTAAAAGAGGTGTCGGAGAAAGCTCCATAAATCAAATTTTCACTTTCGGTAAAAATAATAAATTATGTTTAGAAGATTCAATAATAAAGATTATTGAAAAAAGTGAATTCAAACCGAAAATTAAAACTGCGCTTAGTCAATTAATTAATATGATACATAAATGGCGAAGAGATTCTTTAAAAATGAAGCATTTTGATTTATTAAAATTAGTATTAGATGAGTCTGGATATTCCTCAATGTTAAAAAATAAAAAAGATTTAGAAAATGAAAATAGATTAGAAAATTTAAAAGAGTTACTTAGAGCAATGCAAGATTATGATAATTTACAAAGTTTTCTTGAACATGTTGCCTTAGCTACCTCTATAGACCAGGAGTGGGAAGGTGCAAAAGTAAATTTAATGACAATGCATGCAGCTAAAGGTTTGGAATTCGATGTTGTTTTTCTTCCAGGTTGGGAAGAAGGATTATTTCCTCACCAAAAATCTTTGGAAGAGAAAGGAGATTTAGCTTTAGAGGAAGAGAGAAGACTTGCTTATGTTGGAATTACAAGAGCAAAAAAGGAAGCCTATTTATCATTTGCTATGAGAAGAGCTTATCATGGGGATTGGATGGACGCTCTTCCCTCAAGATTCATAAATGAAATACCAGATGAAAGTGTTGAGAGAAATGAAGTTGAAACGGATACATTAAGTGACTTTGAGTTTAATCAGGATAATTCAATAGAATTTGATGAGGAATACAGAAGTCCTGGGTGGGATAGGTATAAAAAAAATAAAATTTTAAAATGGAAAAAGTAAAAGCATTAAAAACAATTTTATTCAGAGAAAAAGTTGATGGATATTTAGTTCCAAAGAATGATGAATTTTTTGGTGAATACATTTCTAAGCAAAGAGACAGATTGCAATATATTTCTAAATTTTCAGGATCTTACGGTTTAAGTTTAATACTTAAAGACAAAAATTATTTGTTTGTTGATGGGAGGTACTCATTGCAAGCTGAAAAGCAAAGTGGAAAGTTTTTCAAAGTTATTACCTTTCCAAATAAAATGCCACATGATGTTATAAAAAACAAAAAATTACTAATCGGTTTTGATCCTACTATATTTACGAGTAAGACTATAAATATTTTCTTTAAAAAGTGTAAATGCAAGTTTAAACCACTAGAAAATAATTTAATTGATGAAATTTGGAAAAGAAAATTAGAAAAAAGTAAAAATAAGTTTTTTTCTTTGCCACCTAACTCAGTTGGTGAGAATTATAAATCAAAGATAAATAGGGTTGTAAAAAAATTATATGAGAGGAATGCTGATTTTCAATTTATTACCTCTAGTGAAAATAATGCTTGGCTTCTAAATATTAGAGGTAAAGACTCAAAATTCACTCCTATACCCCACTGCCATATGTTGATTAGTAAAAGTAAAAAGATTTTTTTATTTTGTGACCAAAGTAAAATTTCTGGATCAATGAGAAAAAAACTTGGCAAGATAAAATTCTTAAATATAGATAGATTAACAAATTTTTTGCAATCTATTAAAAATAAAAAATTTATTATTGATAGCAACACATGTTCTTTTTTTTATGAAAAATTAATTTTAAAAAATAATAAAATTCTAAATTTTGAAGATCCTATTTATCTTTTTAAATCAATAAAAACTAGAAAGGAAATTCAAAACATTAAAAAAGCTCATATATCTGATGGAGTAGCTCTTACAAAATATCTTCTTTGGTTAAAAAAAAATTTTCCTAACAAGAATATTACTGAACTTAGCGCTGAAAAAAAATTACTTTATTTTAGAAAAAAAAATAATGATTTTTTGTTTTCAAGTTTTCCAACAATTTCTGGCACAGGTCCAAATGGAGCGATAATTCATTATAAAGCTACGAAGAAGTCAAATCGTAAATTAAAAAAGGGTGAAATTTATTTAGTTGATTCAGGAGGGCAGTATAAGTTTGGTACCACAGACGTGACGAGAACTATTTCTTTAAAAAATAAAAATAATAGAGTTAAAAATATTTTTACAAGAGTACTGAAAGGACATATAGCTGTAACTAATTTTAATTTAAATAAGAATACTTCGGGCTCTAAGTTGGATAATATTGCAAGAAAGTATTTAAAGAAGATTAATTTAGATTATTCACACGGAACAGGTCATGGTGTTGGATATTTTTTAAATGTTCATGAAGGACCGCAATCAATTTCTAAAAATAATAAAGTGCCCCTTTTAGAGGGAATGGTGGTTTCTAATGAACCTGGCTACTACGAAAAAAATAATTTCGGGATTAGAATAGAAAACTTAATTTATGTTAAAAGAAGCAATAAGAAAATTTTTTTTGAAAATCTAACAATGGCTCCTATAGACAAAGAATTAATTGATACAAGTTTACTTAAATATAATGAAAAAAAATGGATTAACTCTTATCATAAAAAAGTTTTCAATAGCCTTAAAAATAAAATGAATAAATTAGAGTTGGTTGATCTAAAAAAATCTTGTTCAGCCATTTAAAATTTTATTCCATTCTTTTTCTAAAATTATTTTAATCTTTAAATTTTTTGCTTGATTAATTTTTTTAGCAGTTGGTTTATTTTCACCAACCACTAGATAATCCAATTTCTTTGAAATCGATCCTAGAACTTTACCTCCATTGTTTTCTGCTAACACCTTTGCCTCAGATCTACTCATATTCTTAAATCCTCCTGTAAACATAATTTTTTTATTTGATAAAACTCCATTTTTAAAATTATTAATAAAATTTTTCACATCTAATTCTTGGATCAGATCTTTTGTTTTTTTTAAATTTCCGTTATTTGAAAAAAAATTATCTATAGAATTTATCTGGGTATCACCAATACCATCTAATTCTATAAGACTTTTAATTATTTTATCTCTATCTTTTAAATCATATATTTTTTTAAATTTTTCTAACGATCCAAAAAAACTAGCAATAATTTTTGCGTTTTCTTGGCCTATATGCCTTATCCCTATTGAATAAATTAATTTATCTAAGGTTAGTTTTCGTGATTTATTAACTGCAATTTTAAGATTATTAACTGAAATTTTTCCCCAACCCTCAATTTTTTCAATCTTTTTAAAATCAAGATTAAAAATATCTGAAGGTTCTCTTATTAATTTTAAATTCCAAAATTGATCAACAACCCTCTTCCCCAACCCATCAATATTCAAAGCATCTTTAGATACAAGATGCTTAAGTTTTTCTTTAGCTATAAAATCGCAGTCGTATCCCTTAACGCATCTCCTAACTGCATCAAGTTTTTTAAGACTTTTACTTAATTCTTTTTTTGTTTCTGCTCCACATAAACATTTTGTGGGAAAAATAAATTTTGTACTTTTCTTGTTCCTTTTTGATAAATCTACTGATAAAACTTGGGGGATAACATCTCCTGCTCTTTGAATTTTCACTGTATCACCTATTCTTATATCTTTTCTTTCTATCTCGTCTTCGTTATGCAAAGTAACATTAGAGACCACTACACCACCCACCGTAACAGATTCAACTTTTGCTACAGGGGTAATTGCCCCAGTTCTTCCAACTTGAATTACTATGTCTTTTATTTTTGTAGTAGCTTTTTCTGCTGAAAATTTATAAGCAATCGCCCATCTAGGAGAGCTAGAAGTATTACCCAATCTTTTTTGCAAAGGTAAGCTGTTAATTTTAAAAACAAGCCCATCAATATCATAGTCCAAAGAAGATCTTTGTTGTTCAATCTCTTTATGAACTGTTTCTATTTCTTTTAAATTATTTACTGATCTAGAGAGAGGGTTTGTCAAAAAATTCCATTTTTCAATTTTTTTGAGAAATTCTTTTTGTGTGCTGAACACCATCGGAGAGACTTCTCCAAATCCGTAAGCAAAATATTTTAATGGAACCTTAGATGTTTTTTCAGGATCTTTTTGCCTTAATGATCCACCAGCAGCGTTTCTCGGGTTTGCAAACTTTTCAGCAATCTTTTTAAAATCTTTCTTACCAATATAAATTTCACATCGGATTTCTAATAAATCTGGAACATCATTGAATGAAATTTTTTTAGGTAGATTAGTTATAGTTTTTAAATTTTCTAATATATCTTCTCCCGTTTGTCCATCGCCTCTGGATAAGCCTTTAGTTAAAAACCCGTTTTCATAAATTAATGAGGCAGATATACCGTCTATTTTAGGCTCACAAAACATTTCTATATTTTCATTTTTTCGACTTAGAAAATTATTTATCTTTTTTATAAAATCTTTCATATCCTCTGAATTAAATGCATTGGATAATGATAACATTGGAGATAAGTGCTTAATTTTTTTAAATTTGTTAATAGGTTTTGCACCCACGAAATCTTCTATACTCTCATTTTTTTTTAAATATGGGTATTTTTTTTCGAGTTTTAATATTTCAATTTTTATTTGATCATACTCTGCATCGCTAATTTTTGGTGCATCCAAACTGTGATAGTTTTTATTGTGTTTTTTTATAATATTTAAATCTCTTTTATGCTTTAAAATTATATCTTTTTTTGATGGCATTAATCTTGTTTAATCATTTTTAGAATTTTTTTAATTATATTATCTTTCTTTTTCTTGTTATTTATTTCCTGATCTTTTTTTATATCATAATTTTTATTTAAAATTTTGTAAGACTGTTTAAACCACTCACTTGAATTATAGTTGTATCCTAAAATTTGAGCAAATTTTATGGCTTCTTTTTCTAAACCAAGGTAATAATGGATCTCGACAAGTCGGTGAAGTGCCTCCTCTATAAAAATAGTTTGATCATATTTATCTAAGATTACTTTTAATCTATTTACTGCAGGTATCCATTTCTGAACAGAAATATAATATTTTGCTACAAATAATTCTTTAGCAGCTAACTGATTCTCAACTAAATTTTTTTTAAATTTTAGATCAATAGCATAATCAGTTTCAGGATATTTTTTAATAAATAATTCAATTTGATTTTTAGCATCCAGAAGTGGTTTAATATCTTTCTTTTCATCACTCATTTGCTCAAAATAAATTACTGCTTTTAGATATTCTGCATAAACGACATTTTTATCCGCAGGATAAGTTTTTAAAAATCTGTCTAAATTTTCTAATGCTTCCATATAAAAGTTTATGCCGTATAAAGAAAAACATGACATAATTGCTGCTTTAGCTGCTTGATCTACATTTTCAAAATTTGCTTCTGCTTCCAAGAACTTTTTGTTTGCAAAAAAAAAATCATTTTTTTCAAAAGCCTCATATCCTTCCTTATAAACTACAAATGGATCAATTTTTTCTTTTGGCTGATAAGTTAATTCATCTTTAGAGCAAGATACTGAAATTAATATAATAAATATAAAAGAGATTAATCTTGAAAGCATACCAATTATTATCAGATTAATTTTAAAATAATATTTAAAAAATTAAAAATTAAGCGTTTACAGCTAATTTTGTTCTAGTTTCTGAATTGAATTTTTCAGAAATTACAAATTTTTCAAGACTTAAATCTTTTCCAACTAGTTTGGAATTTAAAAGTTTTCTAAGAAACATGTTTGTTAGTTGGTGGCCTCCTTGATGACAATTTACTTTTCCCATTATTCTGAACCCTGAAAGCATAAAGTCTCCAACCAAATCTAGTATTTTGTGATTAACGAATTCCTTTTCATTTCTCAGACCGCCTTCATTTAAAACCTTATTATCGTCAACAACTAAAGCGTTTTCTAGTGATCCGCCTTTCGCTAATCCAGCTTTTTTTATCTTTTCTATATCTTTGAACAAACAAAATGTCCTGGACTCGCTAATGTCAACAACATTGTCTTTATTGAAGTTTACAATATTCTTTTGATTTCCTATAACTTTGTTATCGTAATCTAATTCAAACTGAACTTCCAAAGTTTCATTATTTGGCTCTATGGAAATCTTTCTGTTTCCGTCAATTAGCTCAACTTTATTCACTACTTTCAAAAACTTTCTTTTTTTAGATAATATCTTAATTTCTGATTTTTTTAAAATTTCTAGAAATTTTTTTGCAGATCCATCCATTATTGGTACTTCCTCAGAATTAATTTCGATTACCACGTTATCAATTCCAGCAATATATAATGCTGCTAAAAGATGTTCTACAGTTGATACCCTCACACCATGATGGTTTTCCAGTGTAGTGCATAATTTTGCTGAAGAGACATTCAAATAATTTGCTTCTACAAGGTTATTTCTATTTAAATCTACCCTTTTAAAAACTATTCCGTGATTCGCCTTTGCCGGTAAAATATTAATTTTAGAGTTTAATCCTGTATGTAAACCGACTCCATCAAATTTTATAGATTTGCTCAATGTTGTTTGATATATACTTTGCATGCTTGGCTTTTATACATAAGTTGGCCTATATTCTTAAAACAACTAATGTTTCTAAAAATAACATTATTGAAATAATTGTTGAAAAATCCTTGTAATAAAGGTCTTTTTTGGCTTTGTTATTGGTATTGCTTCTTTTTTCCAACCAAAATGAACAATTTTGTTTGCGGACTCCAAAATTTTTTCATCATCTAAGCTATTTAAAAAATTTATTTTATAACGGTCCCTAAATGTAAATATTTGTTTGTAAATCTCTCTAAAGCTTCGTAAATGTAATTTGTTATTAATTTCTAAAAAAACATTGTTATTATTTTTTGAATAATAACTAAAGTTTATGTTTTTAAATAAGATTATTTCTAGAATTTCAAGTATTCTTGCAGACGCTATATCGTGAACGAGTTTTTTTTTTACTTTTTTAAAAACATCATTTGTAAAAAATTTTTTTTCAATAATTTGATCCTCAGAAACTTCGTGGTCAAACGTTAATTCTTTTAAGAACTCTTTTATCGTATCTGTCTTTAAGGAAGTAATTTTTGAGATATCTTTAATCACTATATTGCTACCAAAATTGAAACTTTGTTCAAATTTTAAAGCAAAATTTTCAAAATAAAATATTTTTGAATTATCTTGATCAATTTCTATTTGAAAAAAAGTTTCAATATTTTTATTATTGTCACTTATACTCGCTCCTTTCACAAAACTTTTCAATAAAATCTTACTTACTTTTAAATTGCAATTTGAGATTATTTTTTGAAGATTTTTAAAATCATTTTTATTTATTAAAGAAAAAGATAATTCATGAGAATAAAAATCACCAAATAATCCGATTGGTAAATTATCAATTTTTTTATTATCTAAATAAAATTTTGAATTAAATATATGTAGAATGATTTTCTTTGTTTCAATTTCATTTACAAAAGATTTCAATTTATTTAAAATATAGGTTATGTTTTCTTTTAAAATTTGAGATCCATTAAGTTTTTTGTATCCAGCTATATTAGTAAACGAAGGATTAAAATTATTTAATAGTACAATTATTTCTTTAAAAGTGTAATTTAACTTTTGTTCTACTAAATAAATATTCTCTTTAATTGTTGTAAAGGCTTTTTCATAATCTGAAAATCTATTCTCTTTCATTATCTCCACAGGCACGTTTAATTTATATATAATTTTAAAGTTATTATGTTTATCCGTCTCTCCGGCAAAAAAAGTAAAATTTGTTTTACCGATTTCTAAGTAAAGAGTAGGTAAAAAGTTTTTCATATATTATTTTAAAATAAGTTGGTTATGTATTCTATAATCAAATATTTTAAATTTCTTAAAATTTTTATCATCTTTCAAACTTAAATAATTTTCTAAACTAAGAGTATAATTTTCTGCAGGAAGTTTAATTACCTTATTATTTACAGTATCTAAGTTCCATCTCTTTGCTTTAAAAAATGTATATTTTTTTATAATATGAAAGGGAAAATTAATTTCATTAAGACTCAAATATAATTTCTCAAACTCTTTTTTTTTCCCAAATACAAAAGGAAGATCTTTAAATTCATTGTAATTTTTAAACTCAACTAAATCTATTTTTTCACTTATGAAATATTTTTTTTTTTTATTTATTAAAATTGCAATCGGTTTTTTTTCATATATTTTTATTTCTAAAGTATTAGGATATTTTTTTTTAATCTTATAGCTATCAATAAAAGTGTTCTTAATTAATAATCTTTTAATATCTTTATTGTTTATTAAAAAAATATTTTTATCGTAAACAGGAATTAGTAATTTTTTAATCTCGTTTTCTTTTAAAATAAAATTATTTTCAATATTTATTTTTTTGATATTAAATTTTGATAAAGTTATTTTTTCCTGAAATGTTATTGTGGTTAGTAATATTAATAAAGCTGGTGCAATTAATAAACGTTTTCTCATTTATTGATAGTTGCATCTGATAATATTTTTTCTATCAAATTATCAAAATTTAAACCTTTATAACTAGCTATTTCAGGCACAAGGGATAAGCTAGTCATTCCGGGTTGTGTGTTAATTTCTAATAAATAAAAAATATTTTTATAAAATTTAAAATCCGATCTTGTTACTCCTCTGCAATTTAAAACTTTGTGTGTTTTTTTTGCTATCTTTAAAACTCTATTATAATTTTTATTTGTTAATCTCGCCGGCATAATATGTTTAGTTTTTGCCTCTTTGGTGTATTTGGCTTTATAATCATAAAATAATCTTTTTGGTATAAGTTCTATTGCTCCTAGTGGAACACCGTTGATAACCGCTACTTGTATTTCCTGTCCCCCGATATACTCTTCAATTATTAATTCATCATATTTTCTAAATAAATTATTTAAAGATTTGAAGAAATTAATTTTATTTTTGCAAACTTTTACACCTAAACTTGATCCCTCATTTATAGGTTTCAATACTAAAGGAAAATTAATTTTATTTATCTTAATTTTTTTGATTATTGAATTTTTCTTATATTTGTTTTTTTCTACAAGTAAAAATTTCGGTGTCCTAATATTATTTTTTATAAAAATATTTTTTGAAATAATTTTATTCATTGCGTTGTATGAACTTACAACTCCAGAATGTGTATACGGAATTTTCAAGTATTCAAAGTAACTTTGTGCTATACCGTCCTCACCTTCTCGACCGTGCAACGCATTAAAAATAACATCAGTTTTTTTCTTATTAATTAAGTTAAAATTTTTTATTTTTGGATCGAATGATAAAACTTTATATCCTTTATTTTTCAATGCTTTAATACACGCTTTACCGCTCTTAAGACTTATGGTTCTCTCTCCAGAATTTCCGCCTAATACAACCAAAACATTTTTAAATTTTTTCTTAATCACCTACAATTTTTATTTCCAGTTCAAGATTTATACCAGTTTTTTCAAAAACTCTTTTTTTTACTTTTTTTATCAAATTTTCAATATCTGTAGAAGTAGCGTTACCATCATTAACAAAAAAATTACAATGCTTTTTTGAAATCATTGCATCTCCAATTTTAAAATCTTGGCATTCGGCATCTTTTATTAACATCCAAGCTTTTTTATTTTCATCAACATTCTTAAAAGTGCTTCCACATGTTTTTATTTGACTCGGTTGTGATAATTTTTTCTTTTCCATTAAGAATAATTGTTTTTTTTGAATTTCATCTTTGTTCCCTAATGAACCTTTCAACCTAGCGGAAACAATAATTAGGTCTTTTGATAAATTCGTTCCTCTGTAAAAAAATTTAATATCTTTTGCCTTAATTTCTATTTCTTTGTATTTTTTTATATCAATTGCTTTTATAGAAACCAAAATCTTAGATATATCTTCATCATAGCAACCGCTATTCATTATAATTGCACCTCCTATAGAGCCCGGTATGCAAGACAAAAACTCCATATTTTTCAAACAATTATCTTTTGCATAGTTGGCAACCTTGCGATCTAATGTTGCTGCCCCAACTTCTATAATGTTTTGGTCTATTGTTTCTGTGTATGAAAAACTTTTTCCTAATTTTATTACTGCACCTTTAACTCCATTATCTCTAAATAGTGTATTAGACCCGGCACCTATAATTGTAGTTCTGAAATTTTTTTTGTCTGCTTCTTCTAAAAAATCAATTAGTTGTTTTTTGTCTTTTGCTTTATAAAATAATTCTGCATTACCCCCCAAATTAAACCAACTATAATTAGATAAATCTACATTAGAGTTTAAATCATCTTTAAATTTATCTATTAACTCATTTATTACACTCATAATGAATT
>MDSV01236295.1_pt1 | contig 17722 bp, 7 predicted proteins | sample 810851 | NCBI WGS metagenome assembly MDSV01 (sample SAMN05326640, study PRJNA326480) | marine metagenome | isolation source: seawater | place: Atlantic Ocean: North East | collected 2012 | reverse complement strand
GTCCGCGGCGTCGTCGGCGGCGGCGGCGCGGGCGGAGCGCGACGCCGGGCGCGCGCGCGGCGCGTACGACGCCGAGCTCGTGATTTCGGACGCGCACGACGCGCCTTCCCTCGACGCGACCCTCGCGCGTTTGTGCGAGCTCGTGTCCACGAGACGCCCCGATATCATCCCGCCGGTGGACGAAGCCGCGGAGGCGGCGAAGGTGGTCCGCCCGCTGGTGCTGTGCGGCCCCGCGGAAGGGGGGAAGAAAGCGCTGCTCGAGCGCTTGACGACGGAGTTTCCCGACGCGTTCGCGCGCGTGACGACGACCACGACGCGCCCCGCCGAGGAGGGCGAGCAGGCCTCGGCGGAGGAGGGCAGCGAGCGCGAGCGCGAGGCTCGGTACCACTTCGTGTCGAAGGAACAGTTCGACGCGGCGGTGGCGGAGGACGCGTTCCTGGAGCACACCGAGCGTCGCGTCTCCGCGGAGGGGGAGACTCCGGTTCCCGCCGGCGACGACGGCGAGGAGACCGGCGCGGCGGAACCCGCCGCGGCGCCCGAGCCGTTTCTGTACGGCGTCTCGCGCGAGGCGTTCGAGGCGGCGCGCGAGGGCGGACGGATCCCCGTGCTGGACGTCGACGCGGCGGGCGCGCGCGCGTTGAAGAGGCTGTTCCCGGAGGGCGCGTTCCTGTGTGTGGTCCCGGCGAACGTCGAGGCGCTCGAGCGCAAGATCCGCGCGCGCGCGGACGCCGCCGCGGAGACGGAGGGCGCGGACGGCGACGCCACCGAGGCGGACGCCGCCGACGGCGGCGAGGCGGAAGTCGACGCGGAGGCGGCGGAGGCTGGCGCGCGCGCCGAGGCGGAGGCGGAGGCGGCTGCCGCTGCCGCGTTGGAGCTGCGCGTCGCGTCTGGGGTGGAAAAGATCGCGCGCGAGATGGAGGGTTTCGCCGAGGACGGTTTGTTCACCGACGTCGTCGTCGTCGACGAGAACGAAGAGGGTGGTTTCACAGCCGCCTCCGAGGCGAGCGCGCTCGAGGCGGCGTACGGGGACATGAAGACGTCCATCCGGAACTCCCCGCTCGGGGTTTCGTGCGACGCGTTTTTGAACCCGCCCCCGCGCCCGCTGGTGGTCTCCGGCCCCCTCGGCTCGCGGCGCGAGAAGACGTTCGAGCGCCTGCTGGAGGAGTTCCCGGAGAAGTTCGGGTTCCCCCTCTCGTCGACGACGCGCGCGCCGCGCGACGGCGAGACGAACGGCGTGCACTACGACTTTATCGATCGCGCGACGTTCGACGCGCGCGCGGAAGCCGGCGAGTTTCTGGAGTGCGCGGAGACCATCGTCGGGTACGGCGAGTGGGACGAGGCGTCGCAGAGCAACCCGCCGATCACGCACGCGTACGGCGTCGCCAACCGCGAAGTGAAGCGCATCGCCGCCGAGGGGAAGATGCCCGTGATAGAGACGGACGTCGCCGGCGCGAGGGCGATGAAGGAGGCGGGTCTGGACGCCGTGTACGTCTTTTTCGCGCACCCCGAGGGGTTCCGGGACGCGCGCGCGACGCACGTCGACAATTTGAAAAAAGCCGGCGAACCTCCAGAGACGCTGGAGAGAAGAGTCGAGGAGGCGCGTCTCGAACTGGAAGCGGCGCGCGCTTCGTGTTCGCTCTACGACGCTGTCTTGGCGTACGAGACGGACGAGGAGGCGCGGTGCGCGCGGCTGAAGGAGCGCATCGCCTCCATCGAACCCGGGATCGTGCCGATGTCCTCCGTGTGGGGCTTCGGCGCGGCGCGGTACGACGAGACCGCGCGGCGGTACGGCTACCGCCCCACGCGCGTCGCGGTGATCGGCCCGGCGGCGTGCGGCAAGTCCACGGTGGCGCGCGCGCTCGCCGCGAGGTACGACGCGCCTCTGATTTACCCCGGCGCGCTTCTGAGGGCGGCGGCGTACGACTCGCCCACGCCCCTGGGCGTGGAGGCGAAGCGGTACCTGGACAGCACGCGCGTCGTCCCGGATGACCTCGTGGTGAAGCTCGTGCTGGAGCGCGTGCAGCGGGAGGACTGCCGGAGGCGCGGGTGGGTCCTCGATGGGTTTCCGCACAACAACTACCAGGCGCGCGCGCTGGAAGCGGCGGGAATCGTGGCGGACAAGGTGCTGGTGCTGGAGATGGACGCGGCGAGCGCGCTGGCGCGGACGGCAGGCCGCCTGATCGATCCCGTCACGGGCCGCACGTACCACTCGCAGTTCGCGCCGCCCTCGCCCGACGAGCCGGAGGTGGCGGCGCGGCTCGTCCCGAGGCACGACGACGAGGAGGCGAACGTGCGCAACCGCCTGGCGAAGTACGACTTTTCCGACAAACCGGTGCGCGCGGTTTTCCCGCACGTCTCGCTCTCGCTCGACGCCGCGCGCGCGCCGGCGGCGGTGCTGGTGGAGGCGGCGGCGTTCGTCGAGCTCGAGGACGCGCTGTTCGGCGCGCGGGTCATCAGCGACGTCTCTCTGCTCCCGAGCTTGGAGTACGAGATCGCCGAGCTCGGCAAGTACCGGCGCGCGTCCGTCGCGCGCCTGGACGCGCCCGGGATGGTCGGGGACGCCAAAGAGGCGCCCGTCTGGGTCAACCTGGAGGCGTTGGCGCGCGCCGCGCACGCGTTTCTGCTCAACGTCGCGCCGGCGTTTTTCGAGCACACCGTCGCGGACGAGCGCCTGGACCTCGCGCGGATCGGCCCGGGAGGCAAAGCGCGTTCGCTGGGGAAGATGCTGCACATGGACTCCCCCGAACCGGTCGATCTGCAGGTCAGTCTCACGCTGGCGCCGCGCGAACCCGGTTTCGAAAACGTCAGTCGACCCGCGTCTCTTCTGGCCGTCTGCGGCGACGGCGCCGAAGCGCTGGCCGCGGCGCTCGCCGCGGCGTACCCCGACGTCTACGCCGTCGCGGAGGCGCGGGAGCTGCCTCCGCCCGCGGAGGACGACGACGAGGACGGCGCCGAAGAAGGCACAACCTCGGATGATGTCGGGGACCGAACCGAAAAACGAGGTGACGAAGAGGGCGACGAGGACGCCGAGAAAGTCGAATCAGAAGCGAACGACGCAGAGGCGACGGAGGCGTCGCCGTACGCGCGCGAGGCGTTTCCGGGCGCCGACGCCGCGGCGATCATCGCGCGCGACGGCTTGTGTCCGGTGGTGTGGCTGGACGCGACGGAGGCGGCGGCGTTCCGAGCCGCGGTCGCGGCTGCCGGCCCGCCCGAGGGCGTGGAGACCGCCGGCGTGGAGCCGGACGACGCGCCCGCCGCCGAGGAGGGCGACGAGGCTTCCGCGGCGGCGCGTTCCGGGGCGGGGACCGTCGTCGTGTGCGTCGGCATGCCGCCCCCGCAGAGTTTCCCGCCGCGCCCGGACGGCGCCGGCGATCCCGAGCCTCCCGGCGCGGAGGGCGAAGGCAGAGACGCCCCCCCAGAGATGCCCGCGGACGGGGTCGCGGCGGACGGAGACGACGAAAACAGCTCCGCGTCGCCGTCTGGCGTGTTCGATGCGGTCATCTACCCCCCCTCCGCGCCGGGGTCGGCGCCCGCGCTGCTGACGACGCTCGAGCAACTTAAGGGCGTCCCCGCGGTGGCGTCGCGCCTGCGCTCGCGGCGCGCCGCCGCCGCGGACGCCGACGACGTGTGCTCGCTCGTGGTGCACGACTACGACTGGCACGCCACCGGCGCGCCGCAGCGCATCCTGGGCTCGCTGGAGACGAGCACGCACGCCTCCATGCTGCTGCGCCTGCCCCGCGGAAGGCACGTCCTGCAACTCTCGGTGGACCCCGGGTTTTACTTCAACGCGACGGCGCGGAGCGCCGCGCCGTTCGACATGGACGAGCCCGCGACGCTTTTGCGGGAGAAGGCGCTCGCCGCGCCGGCGACGTGCGAGGGGACGTACGGGGCGTCCGAAGCGGGGGACTTCGTCGTGTGGTTTCGCCGCGCGTTCACGGTGGCCGAACCGAAGACGCTCGCGTCGATGTGCCTGGAGGTGGGGGACCCGAAGGCGAGCCCGTTCGCGCGCTTCGCCGTCGCGAACAACGACGACGGCGAGACGACGCCCTTCGTCGCCGGCGCTGCGCCGCCGCGCGCGTTTGAGCCGAACGAGCACGGGTACACGCTGTTGGCGTACGCCAAGACGCTCGTGCCTTTGGAGCGCGGCGCGTGGCGCCTCTCCGCTCTGTCCGACGCGCCGCTCGCGTCGTTCGACGCGGACGAGCCGCCCGGCACGGGGCCGGAGGACAAGGAGACGTTCGAGGGGACGTACGCGCCGAACTACGCGCTCAACGTGTGCCGGTTCAGGGTCGCCGCGAAGAAGCGGTGCTTGCTGTCGTTCCACCTCGAGTGCTCGGTGCCGTGCGGGTTCAAGGCGACGCTCGTCGCCCCCGAGGAGGGCTGGGAGACGAAGCAGGCGGCGTACCTGCGCGGCGGGCACCAGGGGCACCTGCACGGCGAGGAGCTGCGGCGCTGGAACGCGTACGGCGCGCTCACCGTGCCGGCTTGCCTGGCGGAGGCGACGAGCGGGGACGAGTACCTGGTGTTGGAAGCGAAGCTGGCGCCGGAGCGGTGCGCGTTCGCCGTGGACGCCGACGGCTCGGTCCCGGCGCCGATCCGGTGGAAGCTCACGACGTACTCCACGGCGAAGGCGGACACGACCTGGACGCCGGACGACGCGCGCGCGCGGTACTTCGAGACGACGGTCGCGGGCTGGAACGCGAAGGACGCCGAGCGCGCGGAGGCGGCGGAGGCGGCGCTGGCGCGGCGCCAAGCCGAGCGCGACGCGCGCGCGCGGGGCGAGGCGGCGCCTCCGCTTCTGAAGCCGGTCAAGGTGGGGAAGGACGCGGAGGTGGGCGAGGACGCCGAGCAGGTGGAGCTGGACCCCGCGGAGACGCGTCGGACGCTGCGCCGGGGCGGCGCGACCGTGGACGCCGCGCGCGCGGCGGCGGCGGAGAAGGCGGCGGCGGGGCTCGGCCTGACGCTGCGCCCGCGAAAGTCGCCGGCGGAGGGCGCCGGCGACGCCGCCGAGGCGGCGTCGTCGCTCTCCGCGTTTGAGTCGCTGCGCCGCGCCACGCGCGCGCTTCCGCGCGCGGAGGACCTGGTCGATACCGCCGTGGTCACCGCGGAGACGTACGCGTCGCGCGAGAACGCGCTCCGCTCGTCCATCGAGGAGAGCAAGGCGCGCCTCGCCGCCTACGTCGCGCGGCGCGAGGCGGCGAAGGAGACGCGCGGCGCGCTCTCCGAGACGACGAAATCGCAATTCGCGGCGCGGCGCGCCGAGCAGACGCTCGCGCGCCGCGGCGACCCGTCCGCGACGTGGCGCGCGAAGCGCGCGGCGTACCTGCGCGGCGCCGACTCGGAACGAGCGAGGCGCGCGGGGGCGGACGCGGCGCACCGGTCGGAACGGGCGGAGGAGGTGGCGCGATGACATCGCGCGGACGGTATACGGGCGCGACGATCGAATGTGAAAGGAACCGCCATCCGTTTTTACCGGGTCCTCGTCCCCGCGCGCGTTTCTCGGAACGCGCGCGCGGAGGCGTTCGCTCCCAAACGCGCCGCCCGCGCGGCGCTGCGCACGCGCGAGCACCGTCGAAAAACACACGACGAAAACTGGATAATACCCCGACGCTTTCGCCACCCCCGCACTCGGGTCGAGCACGTCCCGACCATGCTCGCGTCCGGATCCGTCTCCCTCCGCGTCGCGCCCGCGGTCCGCTCGCGCACGGGCGCGCGCCGGTCCGGCGCGCCCGCCGGCGCGCCGTCGCGGCGAGGCGCCTCCGTGGTCCGCCGCGCGACGCAGACCGATGAGCCCGCCGACGAGGACTTCGTGCTCTTCAACTCGATGCTGGCGAGCGGCGACATCCCGAAGGCCATCCGGGACGCCGCGGTCGAGGGCAAGCTGACCCCCGCGACGCTGGGCGCCGCGTACGTGGTGTACGACAAGTGCAAGTCCCTGGAGGAGGACGCGCCCGTGCTCAAGACGCTGGAGTCTGTCATCACGCTCATCACGCAAACCTTGCAGCAACTCAACGCGCCCCCCGCCGTGCGGCTCATCGACGAGCTGATGACCATCGACCCGACCGCCGAGGCGGAGGCGGTGCGCGCGAAGATCGCGGAGGCGTACGCGACCAAGACTGTCACCGAGGACGACCTGCACGCGTCGCTGCAGATGATGATCGAGGACATGGCCACGCAGGATGAGGCGTGGGAGAAGCACGTGGCGACGGCGGCGACGACGACGGACAAGGAGGAGTTTGAGCGGCTCATCGCGCACGCCAACGGGCGCATGGAGGCGAAGAGGCGGCTATCGCAGCTGCAGGCGATGACCAAGGCGTGATATCTTAATACGTGAACGCGCGGTGTGTGTGGATATCCCAGTTCCGAAAGTTCCGAAATCCCTCACGTCTCGGCGACCGTCGCGAACGCCGCCAGCTTGGCTCTGATTTCTGGATCGAGCGCGACATCCTTCGCCGCCGCGCGCACCTGCTTCACGAACCCCGCGCGTTCGCGCAGCGCCGCGCGCGTCTCCTCGCTCGCGGCGGCGAGCTCGAGGAGCGCGTCGGCGGCATCGCGGGCGACGGCGCGGCGCTCGGACGCCTTCGCCGTCGCCGCCGTCGCCGCCTTTTCGACGTCGTCGCCCTCTTTCGTCTCGTCATTTTTTTTGAGCGCGCCCGCGCGGAAAGACGTCGCGCGTCTCCGCCGGCGGCGACGGTCCCGTCCCTCGCGGGACCTGTCCGAGGGTCGAGGCTCGCGCGCGCCGTCCTCGCGCACGAGCCTGAGCAAGATCTCCCCCGCGCCGCTCTCGACGGCGTGCCTCACGTGCGCGCCGTCGCGCGAGACGCGAAGCACGGCGCGGAGCCGCGCGACGCCGGCTCTGCGGAAGATGACATCCTTGCTCGCGCACATCTGCACCGCGCTGCTCGCCGTGCCGCCGCCCACGAGCGGGAAGATGAAGTACCCCAGGTAACCCGCGGCCGCGACGCTGGTCAGCGTGAGCAGGCGAGAGCGAGTCGTGCTCTGCGCGGCGTCCATGCCCGCCTCCAGCGACGCGGGCACCTTCACCAGGTACTCGCTCGTGTTCGCGCCCGCGATGCTCTCGGCGGACGGAGCCGCGGCAGCCGCGAGCGGGCGTTCCGCGGACCCGGCGCGCCTGGAACTCGACACGGCGCGCGCGGACGACCGCATGGCCGCGCGGACATCGCCGCGCGCGTGGCGCGCCAACGCGCCCCACATCTCGACGAGGCACGGACGGACGCGCGTGTCCTTCTGATGCGGCACCGTCGTCATCGTTTTCAGGACGTTCGTGACGAAAAACGTGGTTCGTAGAACGTAGATTACCTGGTCGTGCAACCCAGACGCGACGGGCGTGGCTCGCGCGTTTCGTCGTCATCCCCACCGCCGCGGTCGTTCCGCGCGCTCGCCGCGAGCACGACCCCCTCCTCCCGTGCCCTTTCCCACCGCGTCACTTGCTTTCGTTATCCTTGGTGGCCTGGACGATGATGGGCACGAGGATGTACCCGAGCACGCACGTCGCGAGCAATCCGAAGATCATCTTGAGCTTCATCAGGCGCCACCACATCATGCGCCGCACGTGCTCGCTGCGCCGGTTGAACTGCGAGGCGCCCTCGCGCAGCGCTTCCGATTTGTCCTCCACCGCGCCCACCGTCTCTTGGTTGTCTAGCATGCGGTTGATGTTGCCCTCCATCATGGCCTGCACCTCGTGCACCTGCGCGCCCACGCGCGCCACCTTGTCCGCCTCGGCGGCGTCCCCGAAGCGTGCGCACGCGTCTTTGAGAAACGGCAGCGCGCGCGCGAAGCATCCCGGCTTCTCCGCGTTCCGCACGTCCTCCGACGTGATGGAGGCTTGCGTGACCTGGACGCGAACCTCGTCCAGCAGCGCGAATGCCAGCTTACGCGGGTACGCGCTCGCGGTGACCACCGCGATGACGTCGTCTCCGCCCGCGTGCAGGTGCAGCGTGCCGATCTCGGGCGTCACCGTCACGGTCAACTGCGCGTTGGGTTTCAAGTTGCCGCTCTCGAACACTTTTTTGCACGTCTCCTCCGTCGCGGCGCTCGCGCGGCGGCTCTTGTGCGTCGCCAAAAGCAGCCCGTCGCTCAGGCGGCCGTACGCCAGGAACCGAATCGAGTCCTCGAACTCGGCCATGGCGGAAGAGAGGGTTCGCGCGCTCGCGGAGCGCGAACGGCGGCGCGCTTCGCGTCGATCTACGCGTGCCGTGCGCCCGAACGAGGCCGTTGAAAGCGCGCGTGCCGAGCTCGCGGTGCCTGACCCGTGCACGCGGAGGGCGCCGCCGCCAGACGCGGTCGACCGCGCGTGTGAGGCTCGTGCGTGTGACGAGACGCGCTTCCAGGGTCCGCGCCGCGCGACCGTGCGGAGACCGCGGTGGGCAGTGCGTCGCCAAGGTGACGTCCGCTCGAGGTGACAACGAGGTGCAAACTCGGATCTCGCAACGTGTATTTAATGGTCCTTCCGCCTAACTTGTTTTGGAGTAACAGACCGGCACACTCGTCTCGACTCTGATACGTATTCGCTTCCGGACTGTTTGCTCATACGATACTACAGAATCGAGGTTTTTCGTGAAAAAACATCTCACAGTTCGCAAGCACTTTCGAAGGCATCGTACCGCCGCCCCTCGTCGCGGACTCACACACCAAGGCGCGCGTACCCTGCGGGCCCGCCGCCTCCTCGTCCGCGACCACGGCGCGTACGATTGGCGTTGTGCGACGCGCGCTCGCCGTCTGCGACACCCTCTTCGCGCGAGCGGCGCGGCCCGCACGCGACCAACCCCATCTCGGCGCCGGCGGCGGCTCCTCCGTCGACGCATCGCGGCTTTTCGGGGCGTCGTCCGCGAGGGTCCCCCGACCCACCTTCGCTCGTCTCCACCGCGAGCGCCGTCTCTTCTCCACCGCCCGGACAGACGACCCGCTCGCGTTCATGTCCCCCACGGGCGAGCCCTCGATCGAGCCCCCCGAGGGGTTCGCGGTGCTGCAGGAGGGCAAGGCGCGCATCTTGACGCAGCTCAACGACGTGTTTTACAACAAGGCGCAAGTCGTGAACCGCGACATCTCGCTCGCCGTGATGCGTCAGTTCCAGAAGGTCCGCGCGGCGGAGCACGCGAGCGACGAGCGCGCGCCTAAGAACAAGAGGAATAAAGGGAACCTGTGCGCGACGCCCAGGGACTCGCCCATCTTGCCGCACCTCCTCAGCCCGGAGGAGATCGAGCAGATGTACCTCTCGCACGAAGAGCACGCGGCGCGAATGGAGGCGACCCGATCGCGGACCGAGGCGAAGGACGCCGACGCCGTTTCGGCGAAGGACGCTCCGGACGAAAAGGACGCTCCGCGAAAGCCTCCGCTTTGCGATATTCGCATCTTAGAGGGCATGGCGGCCTCGGGTTTGCGCGCGATCCGGTACGCGCGCGAGCTCGAGGACGTGGGGTGCGTGGTGGCGAACGACCTCGACCCGAGCGCCGTCGAGGCGATGCGGCGTAACGTGGCGTTCAACGCGGCGCACGGCGGCGACGCGTCCGCGCGCATGGACAAGGTCATCTGCCACGGCTCGGACGTGCGCATGCTGATGATGCAGCACGAGAAGATGTTCGATGCCGTGGACCTGGACCCGTACGGAACGCCCTCCACGCTTCTGGACGGCGCCGTGCAGGCGGTCGGGGACGGCGGGTTGCTCTGCGTCACCGCCACGGACATGGCGGTGCTGTGCGGGAACAACGGCGAGGTGTGCTGGACCAAGTACGGGTCGTACCCTTTGCGGGCCAAGTATTGCCACGAGCAGGCGGTGCGCGTGCTGCTCGCCGCCGTGGACGCCGCGGCGGGGCGGTATAAGAGGCACATCGTCCCGGTGTTTAGCGTGCACATCGACTTTTACGTGCGGTGCTTCGTGCGCGTGTACTCGTCGGCGCGGGACGCCAAGCTGGCGCCGACGAAGGTTTCGTACGCGTTCCAGTGCGCCGGGTGCGACGCGTTCGAGTTCCAGCCCGTGGGCAAGACGGCGACGAAGCACAACTCGGTGAAGCACCAGGTGGGAGATGGCCCCGCGGTGCCGCAGAAGTGCGCGCACTGCGGCTGGGGGTTCCACATGGGCGGGCCGTTCTGGACCGAGCCGGTGCACGACCAGGCGTGGGTCGCGAGCATCAAGAAGCAGGTGGAGGCGAACAAAGGCGATTACCCCGGGTACGACAAGATCCACGCGTTGCTGACGACCGTGCAGGAGGAACTGCCGGACTGCCCCCTGCACTACGACATCCACAGTATGTCCACGACGCTCAAGTCCACGCCGCCGCCGATGGCGCTGTTCCGCAGCGCGGTGATCAACGCGGGGTACCGCGTGTCCCCCGCGCACTCCGATCCTCTGGCCATCAAGACGGACGCTCCGGTGGGAGTGCTGTGGGACATCCTGCGGTGCTGGGTCAAGGAGCACCCAGTGAAACCGCAGGCGCACAGAACCCCGGGAGAGGCGATTCTCGCGAAAGAGCCCACCGTCATCGCCAACTGGACGCGCGTCAACGGCGCGTTCACCAAGGCGCAGCGCGACGGCGTGACGCGCTACCCGAACAACCCGAGCGAGAACTGGGGGCCCAAGGCGCGCGCCGGGAGGCACCTCATGGACGGGCAACACCCCGGCGTCGAGGGCGAGGTGGGGCCGCAGGGAAGAGCCAAGGGCGCGCCCGCGCCGGAGCCAAAGAGGAGGAAAAAAGGGTGAGGATAACGAGCGCGCGTGGGTGCGGGTGAGGTAACAGGTACGGCACGCGTGACGCGTGCGCTTGTGAGAGTTGGCGAACGACGCGACTTTTTGATAACGCCATTCGCCCTCGGGAGCTGACGAAAGTCGCGCGATCGGCGCGCTCCTCGGAGTCAACTGTTTCGCGACACGTGTGTCCACTCCCGGCGGCGCGTGCCAAGAGCAGCCGCTCGTCTTTCGCGATGTGTCCCATGCGCGTGTGGCTGCTGTTCTTCTCCGGGATCGTCGCGGCGTACCTGGCGTGGACGTCGAAGCTCTTCGGGGGAGGGGCCTCGGACGCGGGCGCGGGCGATGCGGGCGAGGCCGCCCATCACGCCTCGGAAAAGGTGACATGGCGCGACTGGGCGAGGTTCGCGTTCGACGGGCTCAGCGGGCGGTACCTGTACCAGGCGGTGACCTCGCGAGGCGTGGACACCAAGGCAAGGGCGTCATCGACTCGGTCAGCGACGCGCGCGCGAACGAGAAGGGACAAGAAGGAGTCGTAGCTCCCTCTGCGTACGAGCCGGAGAGACGGTTCTTCTCGGTTCCGCCGAACTTGTGTTCTTAGACTAGAAGTAGCACGCGCCGGAGCGCGGTAGCGGGCGCGAAGAGACGTTCATAGCGTTCTGCGATGATGCATGTACCAAAAAACCTTTGGTTCCACGCAGACACACACGCGCTCGAGGAAATCTCGCGCGCGCACCCGCGTGTGTCACGCGCGCGCACTTCTCCGCCTCAACGACCGTCGACCATGCGCGCGGCGCATCTCTTGATGGCGTCGGTGCCGTCGGCGACGCCGTCCGCCAAGCCGAGCGCCCCCGCCGCGCACGCGCGCGCGACGTCGTCGACGGCCACGGGTTCGGCGAGAGTCAAAGCGATGGGCCCCGGCATGTTCTTCGCGATGCCCTTCACGAAATCAGAGCCTAACAGTTTCGTCAGCACCTCCCCGTACTGCTGCGTCACGCGGGGCGGGTTGGCGGAGAACGCGTCGCCGCCGTACACGAAGCTCGGCTTCACCACGAGCGAATCCGTCTCGGCGTACGCGTCCGCGACGGCGCTCTCGGCGAGCTTCTTGCCCTCGAAGTAGCCGGTCATGAGGTTCGCGCCCCCGATCACCTCGGGCACGATGGACGCGACGGAGACGTACACGAAGCGCTTCGCGCCAGCCTCGGCGGCGGCGGCGGCGGCGCGCGCGTTGGCGTCGCCGTTCACCGCGCGGCTCATCGCCTCGTCCCCGCCGAACGGGTTGAACCCGACGCAGGACACCGCGGCGTCCACGCCCTGGAGCGCCTCTTTGAGCGCGCCGGCGGACGCGGGGTCCGCGAGGTCCAGCGCGACGCCACCGGGGCCGCCCCCGGACTTGGACACGACGAACACCTCAGCCCCGGCCTGGGACAGGATGTCCACCACGCGACTACCGACGAAGCCCGTGCCTCCAAGCACGGCTATCTTCTGGCTCGAGGCCTCCGAGGCGGACGCGACCGCGCGGAGGGGCTTCGCGCCTGCGCGGCGGGGGGCGGTGGTGCGCGCGCGGGGGGGTGCGACGCGCGTGGCGATGGATGCGGACGCCGCGAGGGACATCGCGTGCGCGCGGACGCTTCGGTGTCACGCGGGTATGGCGCTCGAACCGTCGGCGAAAGAGTCCGTGAGTGTGTTTCGGAGCGAGGGAGAAGGACACGTGGCGCTCGCGCTCGCCGAAGTCGTCCGATGGACGCGCGCGCTTCCCGGCAAAATCGCGTGATTACGACGTCAAGAGCATCCTCGATACAGTAGAGTCTACCGTAAAAAAGAGTTTCGCGCGACGCGCGAACGGCGCTTCCGCCTCCCGGGCTCCCTCAGAGTCCGGGCGTCCCTCGGCTCCTCCGCGGCCGCGGGAAGCCTCCTGGACGCCTCCTCTTTCGTCGCTCGCGCCCTCTCACGAGGGCGCGCCGAGGTACTGGCAGACCCTGAGGACGTCGCCGAAGACGCCGCCGGCGGTGACCTCGGCGCCGGCACCCGGCCCGCGCACGACGAGCGCCTGCCCCTCGACGTACCGCTTCGTTTCGAACGAGATGATGTTATCCGAGCCGGACAGACTGCCGAACGGGTGCGCGGCGTCGTACGCACGCAGTTCCACGGCGCCCGTGCCGTTCTTGACGTCCACCACGCCCACGTAACGGAGCTTCTCGCCGCGCGCCGCGGCTTCGGCGACCCGCGTCGTCATCTCGGCGTCAAACTCGGGGAGCCGAGCCATGAACGCCTCCGCCGACGCCGCGTCTCGCAGCGGCTCGGGCACGAGGCTCTCGATGGGCACGTCGTCCAGCTCCAAGTCGAGACCGCACTCGCGCGCTAAAATCACCACCTTACGGGCGACGTCCATACCGGAAAGGTCGTCCCGCGGGTCGGGCTCGGTGTACCCCAAATCTTTGGCGGCGGAGACGACGTCCGAAAACGATCGGTCGTCCGCGCCGAACGTGTTGAAGATGTAAGACAGCGTGCCGCTGAAGATGCCCTCGATCTTCGACACGCGGTCGCCCGAGTCCAGCAGGTTGCGCACGGTGGAGATGATGGGCAGGCCCGCGCCGACGGTGCCCTCGTAGAAGTAGTGCGTGTATCCGTTGCGCTGGATGTTGCGCAGCTCCTTGTAGTACTTCAAGTCGCCCGAGTTTGCTTTTTTGTTCGGGGTCACGACGTTGATCCCGCGCTGGAGCCAACCCTTGTACTGAGAGGCGACGTCCTCGGACGCGGAGCAGTCGATGATGACGGCGTTGGGCGAGCCCGCGTCCAGCACGTGCTGCGTGAACGCCTCCATGTCCGAGGCGACGGCGGCCGAACCCGAGTAGTCCGCCTCCCAGGTCGCCAGGTCGAGGTTCACGGCGTCGTCGCCGGAGAGGAGCATCTTGGAGTTGCCCGCGACGCCCACGACGCGAAGGTCCACCGCGTAGTCGCTCTTGAGCTCGGCGAGCTGCTCCTCCATCTGGCGCAGCAGCGTCTTGCCCACCAGCCCGGGTCCGACGATGCCGACGGAGATGACCGTCTTGCTCAGGTAGAACTTGCTGTGCACGGCGTTGAGCGCCTTGGCGCTCTCGGCGTTCTTGACGACGACGGTGATGTTGTACTCGGACGCGCCCTGCGCAATGGCGACGACGTTCACTGACGCCTGCGCGAGCGCGTCGAACAGCATCGCCGAGACGCCGGGGGTCTGGCACATGTTCTTCCCCACGGCGGCGAGCACGGCGCAGTCGTCCACGGTGGAGATCTCCTTGATGCGCCCGGCGGCGATGGCCTTCTCGAAGCGAGCGGACAGCGCCTTCTTGGCGGCGTCGGCTTCGCGCGAGCGCACGGCGAAGCAGATGGAGTGCTCCGAGGACGCCTGGCTGATCATCACCACGTTGCACCCCGCCTGCTTGACCGTCTCGAACACCGCGTTGGCGGTGCCGGGCACGCCCACCATCCCCGTACCCTCCACGTTGATCAAGCACACGTCCTCGACGGTGGCGAGGCCGGTGATGAAGCTCACCGCGCCGCTCGACGTGTCCACCGACGGCACGCAGCCCTCGTCGTCGGACACGGCGCAGGCGTCGCTGATGGACGTGCCCGGCGCGGCTTGGTTGAAGTAGTTCCTCAGGGTGACCGGGATGGAGTAGCGCATCGCGGGCAGCGTCGTGCGCGGGTGCAGCACGTTGGCGCCGAAGTACGACAGCTCCCAGGCCTCGTTGTACGAGAGCTGCTTCAGACAGACCGCCTCCTTCACCGCGCGCGGGTCCGCGCTGTACACGCCGTCGACGTCCGTCCAGATGGAGATGTTGGACGCGATAAGCAGCGCGCCGAAGATGGTGGCGGAGTAGTCCGAGCCGTTGCGCTTGAGCGTGGTGGGAACGCCGTCGGGCGTGCGCGCGATGAAGCCGGTGGCGATCAAGACGCGCTCCGCGCCGGCGGCGCCGTGCCCGCGCGCGTCGAAGAGCCCGTCGAGGTTCCCGTTGGAGCGCTCGTAGTCCACGTCCACGCCGCCGTCCTCAGCGTCCGTCACCACCAGCACGTCCCGCGCGTCGATCCACTCGGCGTCGAACCCCTTGCAGCGGATCGCCGCAGCGCACAGGCGCGCGGTCCACAGCTCGCCGTGCCCGACGACGAAGTCTTCGAACGCCTGCGTGGACGTTCCGGCGATGGACATCGCCTTGAGCATCGCCTTGAGATCCTCCAGCTCCTCGGCGAACGACGCCATGTACGCGTCGAACTCCTTCTGGTCCGTCAGCAGCGCCTCCGCGGTGGTCTGGTGCTTGTGCTCGAGCTTGACCAGCTCCTCGAGGTACGCGGGATCGCGCGAGGAGGCCATGTCCGTCGCGTTGATGAGGCAATCCGTCACCTTGGGCTCGCCCTTGTTGGCGACGCCCATCGCGCTGACGATCCCGAACGTCTTCACGCCGCTCTTGGCGCTGTCGATGAGCAGGTCGCAGCAGCCGGAAATGCGCTCGGCGGAGCCGACGCACGTCCCGCCGAACTTGTGCACCTCGTACCCGGAGCCGCGGTCCACGCCGCCGGAGCCGGCGGGCGCGGGCGCGGGCTCGGCGACAGCCTCCGCGCGAACGAACCTTGAGGCGGCGCGCGCGTGCTTGGCGCTCCTCGACGCGGCGCGGAGCGCGCGCGCTCCCTTGGCGTACGCGCGGCGCGCGGAGGCCGCACCGGGGACGACGGTGACGAGCGCCGCGGCGGATGCGGCGGAGGCCATGTCGAGGTCGGGCGCTTAGCGCGCGGGACCGACGGTGCCGCTACGGATGGATAGCGCAGACCCGAAAAGCGATCGGGGCTGGCGAACGCGCGAGACGTTCCAGGAGCGGTCGACGCGGGCGGATCGGATGACGGTCGCGGTGCGAGAAACGCGCGAGACCGATGGTCGATCGACAAGTGGGCTCGCCGCAGAGGCGCGCGCCGCAGTGGAGCCCGCGATCGCCAGGTTCTCGTGCCAAAAGTCCCCGAGCGGCGGAGAACGCTTTCACAGGAGACGCGGTCTGTGACCCAGGAAAAAGTACCGGACTCGGCGCCGATGTCCGACCGACCACATCGTCGTGGCTTTATTTCGATCCTCTCTCGTTCAGATTGCAGAAACTCCAGCGCCAGAGGTCTCCCGATCGCGTCTCGAGACGCGCGGACGCTCGCGTTCGCCGTCTGACGCCATGTCGGCCGACCCGAACGCGCTTTTGGCGTTCAAGCAGCTCAACCTCAAGGAGCGGGTACGTGTTCAAGTCGGCTCTGTCAAGCGCTCGTCCCGCGAAAAATGCCAAATGCTTTTTCCCGCCGCCGCGCCCTCGAGCTGCGATCCGTCCGCCGATCGGCGTCGCGAAAGCGCTGACGGACTCTCTTCCCCCGATCACCCCGCGTTTCCGACCGTAACAGCTCGAGGTGTACCGGGAGGAGATCGCGCTCGGCGAGAAGGCGGTCGCGGCGCTGAAGCGCCAGCAGGCAGCGTACGAGGAGCGCGCCACCGTCGTGGCGACGGAATGGAACGCGCTGCAGGCGCACGTCGAGACCCTCGCGGCGCGGGTCACCGGCGGCGTGGACGCGACGAACCCCAACGCCGCGCCCGCCGTGCCCGTGGAGGACCCCTTCCTGCGCAGGCTCGTGCGCGCCGCGGGCGGAGACGAAGCCGCCGTGGCTAAGAAGCGCGCGAGGGAGGAGGATGCCGCCGACGCCGCCGCCGCGAAGCGACGAGGCGACAAAGGCGACAAAGGCGACAAAGGCGACAAGCCGCCCTCCGCGGACGCAGCCTCCGGGTCGGACTCCGAGGACGAGGACGGCGCCGCGCGGGACGTCGGCGGGCTGGACGCGGACGCCAAGCAGGCGGTGGACGCGCTGCGAGCGCGCGCGGCTTCGGTCAAGTCCACGCTTGCCAAAGTCCTGGATGCGGTGGACGCCGCCAACGCGCGGCAGACGGGCGCGGCAGGCGACGACTCTGTGTCGCGCGATCTCGAGCGCGCGCGCGCGCGCATCGCCGCGCTGGACGCGCGCGCCACCGCGGACGCCGCGCAGCTCGAGCGGTTTCGCGAGCAGACCGCGAAGCAGCGCGCGCGCAACGAGGATCTCGGCAAGAAGCTGGAGGATACCGTGGCGGACGTGGAGATGCTCCGGCGGCAGCTGCGCATGGCTCGGAGCGACGCCGGCCAGATCGAGGGTTTGCCGCCGATGGCCACCGCGCACAGCGCCAAGGCGGCGGCGGCGGTCGCGGTCTCCGCCGCGGCGGGCGGCGGCAAGGAGGCGGGGAAAGACGCGAGCCCCGCCGCCGGCGCCCCGGCGGCGGCGGCGGGCGAGGGCGCGCCCGGCGGCGCCGGCGGTGGCGCGGACGCCGAGGCGCTCGCGCAGCTGCAAGGCCTCGTGCACGAGCTCGAGGGTCGCTTGAAAGCCTCCACAGCGCACTGCGAGGCTGCGTCGTCGAGGTGCGCGGCGCTGGAGGGCGAGGCGCGCGATTTGCGCGACAAACTGGCGGACGAGTCCGCCGTCGCCGCGTCGCGCCCGTTCCGGGCGCTCGAGCAAAGGCTGCGCGAGGCGCGCGACGAGAGCGCGCGGTTCCGGCGCGCGGCGTCTGACCTGCAGCGCGACGCGGACGCGCTGCGCGCGGACCTGCGGGAATCCGCCGCGGCGGCGGCGCGCGCCGCCGAGCTCGAGCGGAGAGCGGCGCTGGCGGAGGCGCGCGTCGCGGACGCGGAGGGGCGCGCGCGGCGCGCGCTGGACGCGCGCGACGGCGCGGCGCTCGAGCTGGAGAACTCGGGTTTGGGGAACACCGCCTCCAAGCGGAGACTCGAGGAGGAGCGCGCCGCGTCGCTCGAGAAGCTGCGGCGGGAAAACACCGAGCTCCGGACGAAGCACGCGGCGGCGATGAAGCAGCGCGCCGAGCTGGACGCGTGTAAGCTGGCGGCGGCGAAGGCGCGCGCCGAGGCTGAGGCGGCGCGCGCCGAGGCGAAGGACACCGCCGCCGCGCTGGCGGCGGCGCGCGGCGCCGCCGCGGGGCCCGGG
>MDSV01232343.1_pt1 | contig 17722 bp, 16 predicted proteins | sample 810851 | NCBI WGS metagenome assembly MDSV01 (sample SAMN05326640, study PRJNA326480) | marine metagenome | isolation source: seawater | place: Atlantic Ocean: North East | collected 2012 | reverse complement strand
TGATCAAAATCTACAACTGAAATTTCTTTTAGATTTCCTAAAAGCTTTTTTGACCTATTTAAACCAGACAAGCTTTTATTTGGAAGATCTATTTGAGAAGGATCACCATTAATAACTATTTTAGAATTTTCACCTATTCTAGTTAAAAACATTTTTATTTGAGTGTCAGTTGCATTTTGTGCTTCATCTAAAATAGCAAATGAATTTTTTAAAGTTCTACCTCTCATAAATGCTATAGGTGCAATTTCAATATCTCCAATTTCAATTCTTTTTTGAATTTTTTCATAATCCAATAAATCATACAAAGAGTCGTATAATGGTCTAAGATAAGGATCCACTTTTTCTTTCATATCTCCTGGTAAAAAACCTAATCTTTCGCCAGCTTCAACTGCAGGTCTTGATAAGATAATCCTTTCAATTTTTTTTTCTAATAACATTGTTAAAGCAACTGCTACAGCTAAATAAGTTTTTCCTGTTCCGGCTGGACCAGCAGAAATAATGATGTCACTTTCTTTTAAAGCTCTTACATATTTTTTTTGGCTTTCAGATCTTGGTATTACAGATCTTTTTGGTGTTTTAATTATATATTCAACTTTTTCTTTAGATTTGTTATTTTTTTCTTCAATCATAAATTTATTTATAGAAGAAATTATATCTTTTTTTTCAATTGATCCATTATTAATAAATTGTTCTGCTAAAAATTGTATCGCATTTTTAACAACTTCATTTTTTCCAGAATCGCTTTTAATTAATATAGAATTTCCTCTAAAATATATGTTTGTGTTGGTAATTTTTTCTAATTCTTTAAGATTGGAATTAAATTCACCTACTACACCCATCAATAGTTCATTATTTTGAAATACAACACTAATTGAATTATTATCTGAATAAACAAATTTTAAATTTGGGTTTAATTTTTTTATTGATGAATTGCTCAATTTTATGCTGCTATAATATTTTTATTTAATTTCATTTCACCAAATAGACTGTTCTGATTAGAATTTTTAATCAAAACTGGTACAATTTTTCCTTCAATATTTTTTTCTCCACTAAATATAACAGCTGTCATATGTTCTGTTCTACCAAAGAATTTATTTTGGCTCTTTAATTGATTTTCTACAAGAACATTTACGATAGTATTTTCCAAATTTTTATTTTTTATTTTTTGATTTTTAAACAAATAATCTTGTACAATATTTAATCTTTTTTTTGATATATTTTCATCAATCAATTTATAATTGCTCGCTGCGGTGCCCGGCCTAGGACTAAAAATAAATGAGTAAGAATTTGTAAAATTTATTTTTTTAATTAATTTCATTGTATCTTCAAAATCTTTTTCGGTCTCACCTGGATAAGAAATAATAAAATCACTTGAAAATTCAATTTTTGGATTTATATCTTTTAATTTTTTATAAATAGATAAATAATATTCTACAGTATGTTTTCTGTTCATTAATTTTAAAATCTTATTTGATCCGCTTTGAATTGGTAAATGAATAAATGGAACAAGTTTTTTACTTTTTCCATAACATTCGATTAAATCATCAGTCATATCTATTGGGTGAGATGTTGTATATCTTATTCTCTTAAGTTCTGAAAATTTCTCTAGAGCCATAATTATATCTGATAATTTAAAAATCTTATTTTTATCTTTATATAAATAAGCATTAACATTTTGTCCTAAAAGAGTTATTTCTTTAGAACCATTTTTTACTAACTGATTTGCCTCATCTAATATTTTATAGTAAGACCTAGAACATTCTGGACCTCTTGTATAAGGAACTACACAAAACTTACAAAATTTATCACAACCTTCTTGGATTGTTAAAAAAGTTGAAATTTTATTATTACTATTTTTAATTTTATCAAAGTAGTCAAATTTATGTATAGTATCAAAATCAGTTTCTTCTTCTTTATCCTTTTTTTTTATATGATTTAATATTGTATCATTTATTTTATGATATGACTGTGGTCCAATTACAATATCAATATAAGGTTCTCTTCTAGTCATTTCATTATTCTCTGCTTGTGCTACACATCCAGCAACTATGACTATGGGTTTCTGTTTTAATTTGAATGTTTTTCTGACTCTTCCTATTTCGTCATAAACTTTTTCTTTAGCTTTATCTCTTATGTGACAAGTGTTCAAAATATAACAATCTGCCTCATTAAATATTTCTGTTTTTTTATATCCTATTTTGGAAATTGACTCATAAATACGATTTGAGTCATACTCATTCATTTGACATCCAAATGTTTTAATAAAAACTTTTTTTGGCATTAAACTAGGATTTTTTTTTAACTCCATACAATTCTAATTTATGATCAACTAATTCATATCCATATTTTTCAGCTACTTTTTTTTGTAGCTTTTCAATTTCTTCATCAACAAACTCTATGATCTCTCCTGTTTTTACATCTATCAAATGATCATGATGTCCCTCATTAAGTTCTTCATATCTTGCTTTTTCACCTTTAAATTCATGTTTTGTTAATATGCCTGATTCCTCAAATAACTTTACAGTTCTATAAACTGTAGCAATACTAATTTTTGGATCAATATTTGATACTCTGCTATAAAGTTCATCAACATTAGGATGATCGTCTGATGAGGACATTACTTGGGCAATAATTTTTCTTTGCTCAGTTAATTTAACACCCATTTCGATACATTTTTGTTCTATAGATTCTTTCATTTTCATATTTTAACTCTAATAAATAGGATTAATCAAATTCTTTGTTAAGCGTCCTTTTTCATACAAGTTAATAATGTTTTTGTAATCCCCTTCGTTAAAGTCACCATTATTAAAACCATATAAATTTATATTGTTAGTAATTGATAGCGCTTTTGCAACAGAAATGGTAGATCGAATACTAGAAAATCTACCTGGTCCTTGATTAACAAATATATTATTTAATTCAGACAATATTATACTATTTTCCTTGAAAAAATTGAAAAGTTCCATTGATAATTTTTCATTATTATCCTTATTAGGTTTTAGAAATTTATGATAAGAATTATCATTAAAGTTAGAAATAAAATTTATTTTGTCTTGTGTCCCATCAATGATTAAAAAATTCATATATATAATAATATCTATTTTTTTTTCTACAGTTTTATTTGCAGAAAATAACAGATATTTTAGTTTTGATAAGGGATTAGTATCTTTAATTTATCATAGATTTAACGAACACAAATATCCTTCAACAAATATTCAAATGGATATTTTTAAAAAACAAATTAAAATAATTAGCGATAATAATTACGGCTATTATAATCCTATTAATTTTAAAAGTTTTTTCGAAACCCCAAATGAAGAAAAAAAAATATTAATTACAATTGATGATGCCTTTACTTCATTTTATGAAAATGCATGGCCTTACCTAAAAAAAAATAAAATACCATTTATACTATTTGTATCAACAGAACCGATAGGAAAGCATGGATACATGAATTGGGAGCAAATTAAAGAAATTGAAAAAGAAGAATTTGCCTTTATTGGAAATCATTCACACTCTCATGAATATTTAGTTAAATATAAATTTAATGATTTTAAAACAGATATAGATTTATCAATAAAAATATTTGAGGATAAACTTGGTTATAATCCAATTTTTTTTTCTTATCCTTTTGGTGAATATAGCTTAGAACAAAAAAACTATATTAAGGAAAAATTTCAATATGCTTTTGGGCAAAACTCAGGTGTTATTGATTTAACTAAAGATAAGTTTGAGTTACCACGATTTCCAATAAATGAAAAATATGGAGATTTAAATCGATTTAATAACATAATCAATTATCTTCCATTACAATATAAAAAAGTAACTCCTGAAGATAAGTTAATTAATGATGATAACAATCCCCCTAAATTAATTATAGAATTTTTTGAAGAGCAAAAAAATTTAGAAAATATTACTTGTTATTCCAATGAGGGAAATAAATGGAGAGAAACAAATATAAATTTAGAAAAAAACTATTTAAAAGTTTTTTTTTCTGAAAAATTTTCTTTTAGAAGAGGGAGAATTAATTGTAGTTTAAATGATAAAGAAGGTTGGCGCTGGTTTGGTATTCAATTTACTATAAACCAACTTTAAATTATTTTTTTCATTAGTTTACTGTTCGGTAAAAGCTTCACATCATCAAAATCAGTTAAAGAATTTTGTTTGATTATTTTTTTTAATATTTTTGTATATTCTAATCCTGTTGCAGCATATTCATCCAAAAAATCAGCTAAAATTAAACTATTTAATTCTTCATTGTTATCTCTTGCATTTGCTCTAAACTTTCTAAATTCTCTATAGCTTGAATGTGTATTTAAATTTCTAAAATAAGCTCTTACCGAAGCTTGCAAAATTTGAAATTTCATTACTTTATGAGTTTTATTACTATCAGCAGCTAAAGGTTTGATTCCTTCACCACCAAAAGTCCATTGACCAAATAATGCATTTCCTTCTAAGGCAAATCTAGAAGTTCCCCAACCAGTTTCTTTTGCAGCCTGTGCTATAGCTAAAGAGGCTGGAATTTCATCCATTCTAATTTTTAAAGTTAAAAGATCTTTATTTTTTACACCATACTGTTTGAACTTCATATTAAGCCATTTTTTTTCAGAATTTGAATTGCTACTTCTGTTTAAAATTGCAAAAAGTTTTCTTCTATCCAATTTAATTTGGTTATTTTCTTCTAATACTAGCGGAAGAACTATCTGAATAAATAAATTTTTTCTTTCAGTTGTATTTTCAATCATTTTCATTTCATTTGGAAGCAACTCTAAATTCACTGGTTTAACTATTTTACTTTTTCTTACGTCTTTCAAATTATAATCTGTGTCTTTAAATAATTGTTTAATTGTAGACGCGCTAAGTCTTATTGTCGAAGTTGGAATATCTTCATATTGAAATATATCTTCAAAAACTTGAATGTTGTCAAATTTATCTTCTTGTTCAACTTCAATACTTTGGCCACTTAAAACTTTTTCAAAATTATTTTTTGACTCATTCTCTATTTCAACAGATCTTACCAATAAATCATTTGTCAAAACTAATATTTTAGGCGTTATTGAAAAAAACATTATTACCATCAAACTTGCTAAAACAGTATAATAAAAGCTTTTGGAAGTATTATTCAGACCTTTAAATTTCTGAATTTTTTTAAATGATTTTATTTTTAAATTTATTTCCATGGTATTAATTTTATTTTTCATTATCTATATGGCAATTACCTCTTTAACATCGGGAATATAATGGCATAATAAATTTTGGACACCTTGTTTTAAAGTTAAAGTTGAACTTGGACAACCTGAACAACTTCCTTGTAATTTTACTTTAACAATCCCATCTTTAAATTCTTCAAATTTTATATCTCCACCATCTCTAGCGACAGCTGGCCTTATTTTAGTATCTAGAATTTTTACTATTTTTTTTTCTATATCAATTAAATCCTCATCTGAAGATTTTTCTTCAATATTTTTATCAACTACAAATTCATTTCCAGATTGATAAAATTCATTAATTAAAGAAATAACTATATGCTTTATATCTTCCCAAGATACACTTTCTTTTTTATTAACAGAAATAAAATCAGATCCTAAAAATATACTTTCAACGCCATTTACTGAAATAATATTTCTTATTAAAGAATTATTTATTTTATTTTTATCTTTTATTTCATATGAGCCTTTATTACATACAGCTTTACCAGGTAAAAATTTTAGTGAGTTTGGATTTGGTGTATTTTGTGTTTGAACGAACATATTTTATATATAATCACAAATATGTAAAATTAAAGTAAAAATTTTTAAATCCCTAAAAACCTACTAGTTTTTTCATTTCACTTATTTTTTTTGATGCTAAGTTATTGGCTTTTTCAGCACCATTAGAGAGTATTTTGTCTAAATACTTCTCATCTTTTAGTAAATCTTTGATTTTCTTTCCAATAGGTTCAATTTTTTCAACTAACAAGTCTGAAAGACTTTCTTTAAAAGAAGAAAAATTTTTGCCCTCAAATTCAGATATTATTTTTTCTAAAGCTTGATTTGACAAACTAGAATAAATTCCTAACAAATTTAATACTTCGGGTCTTTTTTTTAAATCATCAACTTTATCAGGCATTGGTAAATTATCTGTTTTTGCTTTTTTAATTTTATTAATTATCAAATCTTTATCATCACTTAAATTAATTCTACTAAAATCAGAAGGATCTGATTTACTCATTTTTTTTAAACCATCTTTTAAACTCATTATTCTTGCAAATTCTTTTTGAATCAATGGGTCAGGTGCTTTTAAAAAATCAGGAGCATTAAAATCATGATTAAATTTTTGTGCAATATCTCTACATAATTCTAAATGTTGTTTTTGATCTTCTCCAACCGGAACATGTGTTGCATCATAAAGTAAAATGTCAGCTGCCATTAAAACTGGGTAAATATATAAACCAACACTAGCTTTTTCTTTATCTTTACCAGCTTTTTCTTTAAATTGAGTCATTCTATTCAGCCACCCCATTCTAGAAACACATCCTAAAATCCATGAACCTTCAGCATGAGCAGAAACTGCTGATTGATTAAATATTATACTTTTTTTTGGATCTAGACCGCTTGCAATAAAAGATGCTGTGGTTTCTCTAATATTATTTTGTAAAATTTTAGAATCTTGTTTTACTGTTATTGAATGAAGATCAACTACACAATAAATACATTCATTTTTACTATCATTTTGTAACTGAACAAAATTTTTTATTGCTCCTAGGTAGTTACCTAAATGAAGATTGCCTGATGGTTGTACTCCAGAAAAAATTTTTTTATTCATTTTCACTTATATTTTAAATTAATATCACTCAATTTAAAAGCTTTTGTAAAAATTGAAACAACTACATAACAAGCTAAAGCTATAATTATACTTAATAAAAGGTAAAGAAATTTTAAATTTTCAAAGTAATTTAATTTTTCACTTAATGAATCTAATAAAAAATAAAAAATTAGTCCCATAATAATAGATGATACAAGGATTCTTGGAAATCTTTTCAAAAAGATTTCATTAAAAACAAAAAAATCTTTTTTTCTAGAAAATATATATAAACTAATTGCATTAAACCATGAAGAAATTGAAGTAGCTATTGGTATTATTATAAATCCTACTTTTTTAAAAAATAAAATACTAATTAAAATATTCATTAGAACAGAAATTAAAGAAATATAAAAAGGTGTCTTAGTATCATGTCTTGCAAAGAAAAAACTTGAAAATACTTTTATTAATGAAAAAGCTGGCAAACCAAATGCAAAATAAAATAAAGCTAAAGCAGAATTATTAACACTTATTTCAGAAAAAGATCCATAGCCAAATAATGCTGAAACTATTTGATCTGATGCAATGAATAAAGCAAGAGTTGCTGGAATACTTAAGAACAAACTAAGTTCTAAAGCTTTATTTTGAATTTTTACTATTTCAAAATTATTTTCTTTTTCAATTAGTTTCGATAGTTGAGGTAAAACTACAGTTCCAATTGCAACTCCAGCTATAGCAAGATTAATTTGATAAATTCGATCGGCATAATATAAATAAGAAACTGCGCTGGCTTGAAAAGAAGCTATTATAGTTCCTATTAATATATTTATCTGAGTTACACCAGAAGAAAAAATACTTGGTAATAATTTTGAAAAGAAATTTCTAATCTTCTCATCAATAGTAATTTTAAATGTAAACTGAGGGTAATAAAATTTTCTCACATAAATATATAAATAAATAAACTGTGTTATTCCAGCAATCGTTACAGCATAAGATAAATAATAAATAAGACTATCTCCTAAAATATTTCCATAAACTAAAATTCCTATTAAAAAAATATTTAGAATAACTGGTGCTGCTGCAGCTACAGCAAATCGATTATGAGAATTTAGTATTGCTGAAAAAAAGGAAGATAAACTTACAAATAATAAAAAGGGGAATGTTATTCTAGTTAGATTTATTGCTAAATCCATTTTATTTTGATCACCTGAAAATCCTGGAGCAATTAAAAAAACAAATATGGGCATAAATATTTCAATAATTAAAACTATAAAAAACAAACTAAGAATTAATAAACTAAATACACTTGTGGCAAATTTTTCTGATTTATCTTTTCCATTTGCTAGTTCGGAAGCATAACTAGGTACAAAAGCAGAATTAAATGCTCCTTCTGAAAATAGCCTTCTAAACGTATTAGGAATCCTAAAAGCAACAAAAAAAGCATCGGCTAATGGTCCAGATCCTAAAAAAATTGCAATTAAAATATCTCTTATATAACCAAGTATTCTGCTTATTATTGTAAAAAAACTAAATGTGGTTGTTGACTTAAATAAATTCATAAATCATATTAGTCTTAAAATCGCTTCAATTGTATATCTTTATTACACTAAATGAAAAAAACTAAAATAGATCATTACACGGATAAAGAGGCATTAGAATTTCATAACTCTAATAAATCTGGGAAAATAGAAATTGTTTCTTCAAAACCAATGACAACAAAGAGAGATTTAGCACTTGCTTACTCTCCAGGTGTGGCAGCTCCTGTTAAAGAAATAGCAAAAAATCCTGAAGCTGCATATGATTATACTACAAAGGGAAACTTAGTTGCAGTTATAAGTAATGGATCAGCGATTCTTGGTATGGGAAATTTAGGAGCATTAGCATCTAAACCTGTTATGGAAGGAAAGGCAGTACTATTTAAACGTTTTGCAGATATTGATGCAATAGATTTAGAAATAGATAGTTCAGACTCTGAAGAAATAATTAATAGCATAGTAAATTTTTCTAAAAGTTTTGGTGGAATAAATTTAGAAGATATTGCTGCACCAGATTGTTTTATTATAGAAAAAAAATTAAAAGAAAAGTTGGATATACCAGTTTTTCATGATGATCAACATGGTACAGCAATTATAACTACAGCTGCTCTTATAAATGCATTAGATATATCTAAAAAATCAATTAAAAAAATAAATGTAGTAATTAATGGAGCGGGTGCATCAGCAATAGCATGTTCAGATTTATTTGTTAAAAATGGTGTTCCAAAAGAAAAAATTACTATGATTGATAGAAAAGGCGTCATTTATAAAGGTAGAGATAATTTGAACCACTGGAAATCATCTCATGCTATAAAAACCAAAAATAGAACTTTGGAACAAGCAATTAAAAATGCAGATGTTTTTTTAGGTTTATCTGCAAAAGGTGTACTTACCAAAAAAATGGTTAAGATCATGGCAAAAAAACCAATAATTTTTGCTTGTGCAAATCCTGATCCAGAAATAACACCAGAAGAGGTAAGTGAAGTAAGAAGTGATGCAATAATAGCAACGGGTAGATCTGATTATCCAAATCAAGTAAATAATTTACTTGGATTTCCATACATATTTAGAGGTGCACTTGATGTTAGGGCAAAAACTATAAATGAAGAAATGAAAGTAGCCGCTGCCAATGCTATTGCGGCTTTAGCAAGAGAAGACGTTCCAGACGAAGTAGCCGCAGCAATGGGCGGAGGAGAAAGACCTAAATATGGAAAAGAATATATAATTCCATCAACATTCGATCCTAGATTAATAAGTGTTATACCTTTAGCAGTAGCTAAAGCAGCAATGAAAAGTGGTGTAGCAAGAAAAAAAATAGATGATTTTGAAATTTATAAAGAAAAACTTAAACAAAGACTAGATCCTTCAGTTACAATACTACAAGGTATAAATAACCAAATTAAAAAAAAACAGAAAAGAGTTGTTTTCGCTGATGGTGAGGATGAAAATACGTTAAAAGCAGCAATAGCATTTAGAAATGGTGGATTAGGAACCCCAATACTAATTGGAAAAAAAGATAAGATAAAACAGAGACTTAAAGAAATTGGTCTTAGTGAAAACTTTAATATTGAAATCACTAACTCAATGGATAATAAAAAAAGACATAAATATGCAAATTTTTTATTTAAAAAACTTCAAAGAGAACAGGGGCTTTTAGAAAGAGACTGCGATAGATTAGTAAGAAATGACAGAGTTGTTTGGGGGTCTTGCATGGTTTCTTGTGGAGATGCAGATGCAATGGTAACTGGAAACACAAGAAGGTATGCACAATCTCTAGAAAAAATAAAAAAAGTGGTTTCACCGAGACCAGGAGAAATAATGTTTGGATTAAATATGGTAGTAAACAAAGGTAAAACAGTATTTATTGGAGATACCAGTGTTCACGAATATCCAACATCTAATCAATTAGCAGAAATTGCAATATCAGCTGCAAGGGTTGTAAGACTTTTTGGTTTTGATCCAAAAATTGCTTTTTTATCACATTCCACTTTTGGACAACCTTTAACTAGTAGAACTAAACACATAAGAGATGCAGTAGAGATATTACAAGATAAAAAAGTAGATTTTCAGTTCGATGGTGACATGCAGCCTGACGTAGCTTTAAGCGAAGAGTATAAGGATTTATATCCCTTTTCAGGAATTGTTGGAAATGCAAATATATTAATTATGCCCGGCCAACATAGTGCAGCAATATCATATAAAATTATGAAATCATTAGGAGGGGCTAAGGTTATTGGTCCATTATTGATAGGATTGGGCCAAGCGATAGAAATAGCTCCTCTTAGATCATCAACATCTGATATATTAAATTTAGCATCTGTTGCTGCTTACTCTGCAGGAGTAATTAATTATAATAAAACAAATTAATTTTTTTGGATTCTTAAATCTTCAACTAAAAAAATACTAGCAATAACATTTTCTACATCTAATATTTCTTTAGCTTCATTAATTACTTTTTTCTTTTCATCTGCACTTTGAGCAATACCATAAATATAAATTTTCTTTTTATACGTATCAATTTGATAATTTGTAGCTTTTATTTCTTTATTAAAAATTAATGCAGTTTTTAATTGTGATGTTATTAATAAATCCTTGGCTGACTGTTTGAAGTTAAATTCTTCCTTAACTCTAATATCATTTTTAACTGATCTCACTCCTTTTGTTTCCCAGGCTAATTTTGTTATTTGAAGTTTTTCTTCAGGGTCATCAATCTTTCCAGTTATAAATATTCTTCCATCTATTACTTTAACATTTATAGATAGCAAATAACTTTTTTCACTCATTGCCAGTCTAGCTGCTAAATTTTTTTGCATTATAGAATCATCAATTTGTGTACCTAAAGATCTCGGGTCTAGAGCAATACTAACTCCAGTACCAAAAACTCCCTGAGAAGCTGTTCCTACACAACCGTTTAGCAGTAAAATAATAAAAACGATATTAACAATTTTTAATTTCATTTCTTTAAACTTAAACAATAATTATAAACTTCTTTTTTAGATATTTTTTTTTCTTCAGTTATTTTTTTAATAATATCTTTTACACTATAAGTTTTAATCATTTTTTTTATTAGTTTTTTATCTACATCACTTAGAGTTATTAAATTACTACTTTTCTCAGAAATTACTATTGTCAATTCTCCCTTTGGAGTTTTTTTAAATGGAATTAAATCGTCAATTTCTGTTCTTATATATTCTTCAAAAAACTTTGTCATTTCTCGACAAATCAGAATTTTCCTTCCAGAAAAATAATTTTTTATATTTTCGATCATATTATTAATTTTTTTTGCAGAAATAAAAAAAACAATTGAACCATCGATATTTGACATTTTTTTTAAATTATCAAATAATTCTTTTTTTTTACTGGGTAAAAAACCATAAAAAAAATATCTATCAGAAAAACCACTTATAGAAACTGCTGCTGTGACTGACGAAGGTCCTGGAACAGGATAAATGTTTATATTATTTTTTATACATTCATTTATTATTATTTTTCCTGGATCAGAAATAGCAGGAGTTCCTGCATCAGAAATTAAAGAAACAATAGAATTAGATTTGAGAATTTGAACTATTTTATGCAAGTTTTTTTTTTCGTTAAATTTGTGATTTGAAATTAGTTCAGATTTTATATTATATTTATCAAGTAGTTTTTTTGAGATTCTTGTATCCTCGCACAAAATATATTCTGAATTTTCTAGTACATTTACAGCCCTTAGAGTTATGTCACTTAAATTGCCAATAGGTGTAGAAACAATATATAATCCAAAATTAATTTTATTTTTTGATTTATCTGTTAATGGAATCATGAAATTATAATACTATCATTAAAATGAAAATATCACTCAAAATTATAATTGTTTTAATCTTTGTTAACATAATTAATATTCAAAAAACCTATTCGCAAGAAAAGATTAAAATTGGTTTATTGGTACCTTTATCTGGAACACAAAGTTCCATTGGTAAATCAATTTTGCAATCCACAAGATTAGCAATAAATAAAATTGATAATAACAATATCGAAATAATTCCAAAAAATACAAAAAATGATCCTTTGGAAACTTTAAATGCAGCAAAAGAACTTGGCTTAGAAGGAGTTAAAATAGTTATAGGGCCAATATTTAATAAGAATTTAGTTCATTTAGATAAATTAGATCAAATGATTTTTTTATCTTTAACTAATAAAAATATAAAAAATAAAAAAAATATAATTAGTGCAGGGATCAATGCAACATCGCAAATAAAAACTATTAAAAAATTTAAAAAAATTAATAATATTAATAAAACTATTTTTTTAATTCCAAATTCTGATTTTAAAGATGAAATTGAAAATTCAATTTCTAAATCAAAAATTAAATTAAAACATACTCATATTTATGAAACTAATCCAACTGAGCTTACAAAACAAATAGAAGAAATAACCCTATACCGAATAAGAAAACAAAACGTGCTAGATGAAATTAAAAGATTAGAAGAGTCAAATGAATCAGGTAAAGAAAGTAAAATAAAAAATTTAAAAAAACGAGATACTATTGGTGGAATAAATTTTGACTCTGTTATTGTTTCTGATTTTGAGGAAAGTTTAAAAAGTGTTTTTACTTCTTTATTATATACTGATGTTTCTCCAAAAAGAGTTTATTATATAACTTTAAATCAATGGTTTGATGAGTCTTTTCTTAAAGAAAAAAGTTTGCAACCCTTATACTTTCCTTCAATAAATAAGGAGAATTACGATAGTTTTATTAAAAAATATTATAAAAATTATAATGAATATCCAAATCAACTTTCTTTTTTAAGTTATGATTTAGTTGGCCTCGTTTACTACCTACTGTATCAAAATAACTTTGAGATTAATGAAAAAATTTTTTATAAAAAAAATCAATTTAAAGGTAAAGTTGGAATTTTTGAAATAAATAAAAATAAGATTAATCATATTCTAAATTTTTACAAAGTAGAAAATGGTAAATTTATAAAAATTTTTTAATTTTTTTAAAAGCTATAGATCTGTGGTCAATACTAAATTTTTCTTTGGGTAACATTTGTCCAAAAGTAATTTTTTTTCCTTTGGGTATAAATATTGGATCATAACCAAATCCATTTTTACCTTTTTTATTTTTTGAAATAAATCCATCTATTTTTCCAGATTTACTAATTTGATTACCATTAAGAAAATGAATGGATAAGACACAAACAAATCTTGCTTTAATTTTTTTGTCTTTCCATTTTTTGTCTATTTTATTTAATTCTTTAAATATTTTACTTATAGCAATATCAAAATTATTTTTTGGACCAGACCACCTTGAAGAAAAAATACCAGGTCTTTTATTTAAAATATCAATTTCCAATCCCGAGTCATCTGCTAAACAAGTCATTTTTGCTTTCTTTGAAAAAAATTTTGCTTTTATCAAAGAATTTTCTTTAAATGTTTTGCCATTTTCCTTTGGACTTTTAATTTTAAGTTGTTTTGGAGACCAAATTTTTAAATTATTAGGAAGCAAATCCTTTATTTCTCTTAATTTTCCTTGATTATTAGTACCCACAATTAAATTTATATTTTTTTTTTTCATGATCTAGTAATTGTCTAATTTCATACCATATAAGAATAAATGGAAAAAGATCAAAACATTAAAGATGAAGAAAAAATTGATAATGATACAAAATCTCAAGAAATTTCAGAAAGTACTGAAAAAGAAAATAAAGAAGAAATTAGTATAGAAGAAAAAATTATTGATCTAGAAGACAAGTTGGCAAGAACGCTTGCTGAAATGGAGAATCAAAGAAGAAGATTTGAAAAAGAAAAAGATGATGCATTTGAATATGGTGGTTTTTCATTTGCAAAAGAGTCTCTAAATCTAATTGATAACTTTGATAGAGCAAAACAGTCCTTGGAAAATGATGAAAAAATAAAAGGAACTGACGCCCTAAAAAAAACATTAGAACATATTGATATAATTAAGAAAGACATTATTTCTATTTTTAAAAAAAATAATATTGAAGAAATATTAGCTGTTAACACAAAACTTGATCCTAATCTTCACCAAGCAATGATGGAAGTAGAAGATGATAATAAAGAAGCTGGAACAATAGTACAGGAGATTCAAAAAGGATATAAAATGAAAGACAGATTATTAAGACCTTCTTTAGTTGCTGTTTCAAAAAAAACTGAAAAAAATGGCAAAAAACAAGAGGAAAAAGAGGAAAAATAATGATTATAAGAACTTGTACATTAAAAATTAAAGCTTATATGAGCATAAATAATTAAATATGAGTAAAGTAATTGGAATAGATTTAGGAACTACAAACTCATGTGTATCTATTATGGAAGGTACACAAGCTAAAGTTCTAGAAAATGCGGAAGGAGCAAGAACCACTCCTTCTGTTGTAGCATTTACAGATAATAATGAGAAACTTGTTGGACAGCCTGCAAAGAGACAAGCTGTAACAAATCCTGAAAATACAATTTTTGCTGTCAAAAGATTGATTGGAAGAAATTTTGAAGATGATACGGTAAAAAAAGATATTGAAACATCTCCATTTAAAATAGTTAACTCAGAAAAAGGTGACGCTTGGATAGAAGCAAAAGGACAAAAATATTCACCTTCTCAAATCTCTGCATTTATACTTCAAAAAATGAAAGAAACTGCTGAAAAATATTTAGGTCAAGAAGTTTCCAAAGCAGTTATTACTGTTCCAGCTTATTTTAATGATGCACAAAGACAGGCTACAAAAGATGCAGGAAAAATTGCGGGCCTTGAAGTTCTAAGAATTATTAATGAACCAACAGCTGCTTCCCTTGCTTATGGATTAGATAAAAAAACTAATAAAAAAATTGCAGTCTACGACTTAGGAGGAGGAACTTTTGATATTTCAATATTGGAATTAGGAGATGGAGTTTTTGAAGTAAAATCTACTAATGGTGACACTTTTTTAGGTGGAGAAGACTTCGATAATACCATTGTTAATTATTTAGTTGATGAATTTAAAAAAGAAAATGGAATTAATTTAAAGACTGACAAACTAGCTTTACAAAGACTTAAAGAAGCTGCTGAAAAAGCAAAAATAGAATTATCTTCAGCAGAACAAACTGAAGTAAATTTACCATTTATTACTGCTGACAAAACAGGTCCAAAACATATAGCTTTAAAAATGACGAGAGCAAAATTAGAAGCACTTGTTGAAGATTTAATTGGTAGAACAATTCCACCATGCAAAACTGCTCTTAAAGATGCAGGACTATCAGCTGGCGAAATTGATGAAGTTGTGATGGTAGGTGGCATGACAAGAATGCCTAAAGTTATGCAAGAAGTAAAAAACTTTTTTGGCAAAGATCCTAATAAAAGTGTAAACCCTGATGAAGTAGTTGCTATGGGAGCAGCAATTCAAGCTGGTGTATTGCAGGGAGATGTTAAAGATGTTCTTCTCCTTGACGTAACTCCTTTATCTCTAGGTATTGAAACTTTAGGTGGAGTATCAACTAAATTAATTGATAAGAATACTACAATTCCAACAAAAAAAAGCCAAGTATTCTCTACAGCAGAAGATAGTCAGCCCGCTGTTTCAATTAGAGTGCTTCAGGGCGAAAGAGAAATGGCAACTGATAATAAATTATTAGGTAATTTTGAACTGGTAGGTATTGCTCCAGCACCAAGAGGAGTTCCTCAAATTGAAGTAACCTTCGACATAGATGCTAACGGAATAGTTAGTGTTTCTGCAAAAGACAAAGGAACTGGAAAAGAACAAAAAATTCAAATTCAGGCATCTGGTGGACTGAGCGAAGAAGAAATTAATAAAATGGTTAAAGATGCTGAGTCTAATAAAGAAGCTGATAAGAAGAAAAGAGAGGCAGTTGATGTAAGAAATCAAGCAGATACTTTATTACATAGTACTGAAAAAAATCTTAAAGAGCACGGAGTTAAAGTTTCAGAAACAGACAAAAAAGCAATAGAAACGTCTTCTGCAAACTTAAGAAATGCTCTTAAAGGAACTGATATTGAAGAAATCAAAAAGAAAACTCAGGAATTAGTTCAATCTTCTATGAAATTAGGTGAAGCTATATACAAATCACAACAAGGTACAAAACCTGATGCTACAAATAAAAGTAATGACAAAAAAGAAGAAGGAAAAAAAGACGATAATGTTGTTGATGCTGACTTTGAAGAAGTAAAAGAGGAAAATAAAGAAAAAAGCGCCTAAGACTAACAACTATTTGTCTATAAATTATTTATGGCAAAAAGAGATTATTACGAAGTCTTGGGGATTAATAAAAATTCAACTCCAGACCAAATAAAAGCTGCTTATAGAAAACAAGCAGTTAAATATCATCCAGATAAAAACAAAGGAGATAAAGCTTCTGAAGAAAAATTCAAAGAAGCTAGCGAAGCATATCATGTTCTATCAGATTCCGAGAGAAAACAAAATTATGACAATTTCGGTCATGCGGCATTTGAAAATGGAGCTGGTGGAAGAGGTGGATTTGGTAATTTTGATTTTTCAGGATCTTTTTCAGACATTTTTGAGGATTTTTTTAGTGACTTTGGCGGAAGGGGTGGCCGAAGAAATAGAAAAGCAAATTTTAGAGGTTCTGACCTAAGGTATGATCTGTCCGTAACATTAGAAGAAGCTTATAATGGTAAAAAACAAGATATAAAATTCACTACATCAGAAAAATGTAATACATGTAATGGCACTGGATCAAAACCAGGTTATGACGTAAGCTCTTGTGCAATGTGTGGAGGGCAAGGTCAAGTAAGATCAAACCAAGGATTTTTTACTGTTCAACAAACATGTCCGCAGTGTTCAGGTACTGGCGAAGAAATAACCAATCCATGTGGCAATTGTGGAGGACAAGGAAAAAAACAAGCTTCAAAAAGAATATCGGTAACAATTCCAAAAGGTGTTGATGATGGAACTAGAATTAGATTGGCTGGCAAAGGAGAGGCTGGAAGCAAAGGAGCTGGAAATGGTGATCTTTATTTATTTATAAATGTTTATTCACACGATCTATTTAAAAGATCAGATGAAAATTTATTTTTTGAATGTCCAATATCTATTGCGGATGCAGCTTTAGGAAAATCTATTGAAATACCAACAATTGATGGTGGTAAAGCTAAAATTAAAATTCCTCCAGGAACGCAAAGTGGGAAACAATTTAGACTAAAAGGCAAAGGAATGCCTTATATGAGAGGAAGCGGCAATGGAGATCTGTACGTTCAAGTAAACACTGAAGTTCCAGTCTCCTTAAATAAAGAACAAAAAGAATTACTTGAAAAATTTAGAGAAATAGAAAATGAAAAGTCAAACCCAAGTATTAAACAATTCTTTCAAAAAGCTAAAAGTTTCTGGAAAAATTAAATGAACTGGGACCAAATTATTCCAGCAATTTTTATGATTGCTGTTCTAATATTAGTTTTACCT
>MDSV01203052.1_pt1 | contig 17723 bp, 11 predicted proteins | sample 810851 | NCBI WGS metagenome assembly MDSV01 (sample SAMN05326640, study PRJNA326480) | marine metagenome | isolation source: seawater | place: Atlantic Ocean: North East | collected 2012 | reverse complement strand
GACGTGCGTGGGGTCGTACCAGTCCGTCGAGTACGTCGAGCGCACGTGGGCCTCGGACGACATGAACTTTGACAACATCTTCAACGCCATGCAGACGCTGTTTGAGATGTCCACCACCGAGGGGTGGACTGCGGTGATGTACAACGGAGTGGACGCGCGCTCGCCCGAGCTCGCGCCGCGGCGCGACACCCAGCCCGCGATGGCGTTCTTCTTCGTGGCGTTCGAGGTGATCGCCAACTTCTTCATCCTGAACTTGTTCGTGGGGATCATCCTGGACAACTTCGCGCAGCTCAGCAGTGAGAGCGGCGACGGCGGGAGCGCCACCATGACCAAGGCGCAGAAGATGTGGGTCAAGACCCAGCAGAAGCTGCAGGGCGCCGCCGAGCCGGCGAAGGCGAACTACTACCCCGAGGACGAGAACCGCACGATGGTGTACAAGGTGGTCGAGCGCGAGGAATTCGAGTGGCTCATCATGGGCGTGATCGTGATGAACGCCGTGACGATGGCGTGCGAGCGGTACGACGCGAGCGACGACTTGCGGACGACGCTCGACGGTCTCGGCGTTTTCTTCGCCGTGATTTTCGTGGGCGAAGCCGCCGCCAAGCTGTACGCCATGTACCCCGCGACGTACTTCTCCGACCGCTGGAACTGCTTCGACTTCTTCTGCGTCGCCACGACGCTCATCGGGTACATGGCGGGTACGGGGGGCGGGGCGTCCGTGCTGCGCGTGCTGCGTTTGGCGCGCGTCTTCCGGTTGATCCGCAAGCTGAAGGGGCTGCTGATGCTCTTCAACACGCTCATCGTCTCGCTCCCGGGGCTCATCAACATCGGCGCGTTGCTTTTCCTGCTGTGCTTCGTGTACGCAGTGCTGGGCATGAACCTGTTCGGCAAGGTGAAGTTCGGCGAGAACCTGAACGCGGACGCCAACTTCACCAACTTCGGCAACTCCATCCTGATCCTGCTGCGCATGGTCACCGGCGAGGCGTGGAACGCCATCATGTACGACTGCATGGTGACGGAGGAGTGCGACGCGTCGGCGGATTGCGCGCGCGGCGAGTGCTGCGGAAGTGCGGGCGCGCCCCTGTACTTCATCACCTTCATCATCTTCGGGAGCTTCGTCACGCTCAACCTGCTCATCGCGGTCGTGCTCGATAACTTCAGCAACAACAAGAAGGAGGAGGGTGTCACGGTCACGGACGACGACATCGACGCGTTCGCGGTGGCCTGGAGTCGAGTCGACCCGAGGGCCACCGGGTTCATCCCGGTGACGCGCGTGGCGACGCTCATCAAGCTCGCGCCGCCGCCGCTCGGCGTGCGGGGCTCGAAGATCTCGCGGCTCGGGCTGCTGCGGTTCCAGAAGAACCTCAACCTGAAAGTCGAGAGCAACTACATGCACTACCAGGACGTGCTCCAGGCGGTCACCGCGCGCGCGATGGGGATCAATATCGAGCAGCTGCCCATCCAAGTGCAGACGGTTCTGGAGGTTGGCAAGGTGCGCAAGCGGCTCACCGCGGAGAAGCGCCTGAAGGAGGCGGCGGGCTCGAGCGTGGGGGACCCGGACCAGGTGCACTTCGAGATCACGCACGGCATGGCGGGCGTGGACGGCGAGGAGCTGGACCTCGCGCAGCTGTGCGCGGTGGAGCGCATCCAGGCGGCGTTCCGGGGAAGGCAGGCGCGACGACGGGCGAAGGAGGCGGCGGAGGCGGCGGCGGCGGAGCGCGCTCGGCAGAAGGCGGAGATCGTGCTGGGGCACGTCCAGGGGCTGATGCGGTCCGTGGAAGAGGACCAACGGCGGAGGCGCACGGGCGGGCGCACAGGGGATAGCGCCGTGGAGTCGGAGAGAGAGGGGGAGGACAGGGACTCTGCCAGGAACTCGGACGCCTTTTAGACTTTATCGCGTCGCGTTGGAACGAAAAGACGTTCGTCGCGTTTCGATTTCGCGTTTGAGTTCTTTTCGCGAGGTCGGGAGTTCTAACCTGGTGGACACTCGTGCGAACGCAGTCCAGATCTCGGAAATCGAAAGACCGAAACCGTTTTCCAGCAACCGAACCAGTGTTTCCGCGACCTTCTTCCGCCACGCATCGCACGCGGCACGCGGCTGCCGCGCCGGCTGTCCCCACGGGCATCTCACGGCGCGTCCCCAGGACGCCTCCCGCCCGATCCGAGGTTCGCGCGGTTCCCGAGCCTCGAGATGCCGTCCCGCGGCGCTTGCGGCCTGCTGACCCTCTTCGCCGCGATCGCGGCGCTCCTGCAGCTGCCGACGGCCCACGCGATCGACGCGAAGTGCTCGGCGTGCGTCGCGGTGGCGACGCAGCTGCAGTCCGCGCTGGAGGCTGAGCGCCCCCGTAACCACCTGGACATGCGTGGCCGACTGGACTCCAAGGGCGTGCGGTACGGCAAGCTCATCGACTACAAGGTGAGCGAGCTCCGCTTCGTGGAGCTCCTGGAGACCCTGTGCGACGACGTCGGCGATAAGTTCGGCCTGCGCGACGGCGCTTGGACCGCGGGCGAGAAATCCGCCGGGAAGCTCGCCGAGCGCAAGGCGCTGCGGAAGGAGCTGGAGGGGTACTGTCACCGGCTGGTGGAGGCGCAGGAGGAGGCGCTGCAGGAGGCGCTGTATGCCGGCACGCTGGAAAACGAGAGCGTCGAGGAGCTCATGTGCCGCGCGTACGCGCCGCGAGACTGCGAGGGCGAACCCGACGCTCGGAACGCCGAACGCGACGGGGAGACGGTTCGTTCCGCAAACGGAGACCTATGACCGTGTATCTACGCGACACTGTTGCGATTCGCGTAGACGCAGCGATGCGTTCGCGCCACCGCGGCGAAGAAGGTAGTCTAGCTCGTAGGTGGTGTAGTCTACTTTCCGTGGTCTAAAAGACTACGCGTCGCGTTTCCGGCGGCGTTTCCGGTCTCGGCCATCCCGGCCGCGCCTCGCGTCGTCCGAAGCCTCCGAGCTCTCCGAGCTCTCCGAGCTCTCCGAGCTCGAGCTCCGCCTTTTGGACGACTTCTTCTCCTTCCTTCGTGCCTTCTTCTCCTTCTTCCGCGCCTTCTTCTCCGCCTTGCGCGCCTTCTTCTCGCGCTTGTGCTTCGCGAGGATCGCCAGGGCCTCCTCGACGCTGCCCACCAGCGGCGGAGAAGGGCCCGCCCCTTCGGCGCCCGAAAGGGGAGGCACCTCGAAGGTCCCGCCGCCGCCGCGCGGAGGGGGGCCGGGCGGTGGCGGCGGCGGCGCGCGGCCGTCCGGCCCGCGCCCGTCGAAGCGCGCGCCGCGCATCTCGCGGTCCGCCTCCGGGTCGTCCTCGAGCAGGTCGTAGCGCGCGGCGGCGTTGCCCTCGCCCTCGCCGGGCATGCGCATCTGCTTCACGTCCCCCGCGTGATGGCCCCAGTCGATGACCCCGCCTTGGCGCACGCGCTCGCCGGCGCCGGCGCCGACCCGGCGGTCCCGCGCGCCCGGAGGCGCGCCGTCGGCGCCGTTTCCGGCTCCGGACGGCCGGTACCGGACGTGTTCGACGTCGAGGTCCTCGCCCGTGCTCTGGTCGCAGAGCTTCATCGAGGCGGTGACTCTCGGCGGCTTGGTCACGTCAAACGCGTCGTCTCTGATCTCAACGATCTTCACGAAGATGGCGTCGCCCGCGGTCACGACGCCCTCCACGCCCGCGACGCGCGCGGCGTCGTCGTCCTCCTTGGTGAAAAACAGGTGCTCGCTCACCTGGTGCGACGGCACCAGCACGTCGCGCGTCTTGCCCTCCGGCCGCGCGAAGACGCCGTACGGCTTGATAGAGCGCACGACGGCTCGCGCGATCGAGTGTAAAGCGGGGGGGTTGGCGTCGCCGTTTGTCGAATCGCGCCCACCGCTTCCGCCTCCGCGGACGGCGTGAGCGTGCGCGCCGCCGAAACACGCGGCGTGGCCGGGGTCCAGGTCCTCGCCGGTTTCCTGGTCCACCAGCTTCATCGAGAGAGACACTTTGGGCGGCGCGTTTTCGCGTCGCGGCGCGTCTCGCGCGCCCCCTCGCTCGTTCGGATCGGCGTAGCCTCCGTTCGCTCCTTCCACCCGGACGTCCAGCACCTTCACCCACACCTCCGCGCCTCGCGGGAAGAAGTACTCCATCGCCATCACTTTGGCGTCGTCCGAGTCCTCGCGCGCAAACGTGAGCTCGTCCGAAACCTGCGAGCAGTGCACCAAGCCGTCGCGCGCCTTGCCCACCGGCCGCACGAAGACGCCGAAGGGGCGCACGGAGCTCACGACGCCGCGAGTGATGGACGTCACCGCCGGGGGGGTCGGGTCGCCGCCGCGGGGAGGGGGGGGATTGTGGTGGCGCGTCCCGGCGCGCGGAGGCGGCGGCGGGAGATTCGTTCGGTCAAAGTCTTCGACCGAACCCGCAGCAGCAGCGGCGTCCGAGGGACGGCGATCGCATCGGTCGTCGCGACGGCGGTCGTCGCCGCGTCCGTCACCGCGTCGATCGTCCCGCTCGTGGCGTCGGCGGTCGTCCCGCGCGTCGCGGCGGTCGCGGTCGCGGCTGCGGCTGGGCGACCGCCGGCGGTCGCGAGACCTCGACCGCGACCGACGCCGCTGTCGGGGCGGCGAGCGCGAACGCGACCACGAACGGCGACGAAAGTCACTCCCGTCCCTTCCGTCTCTGCCCCCTCTGTCCCTCGACCGCGACCGACCGCGGGGGCGCCTCTCCGGGCTCGGGCTCCTGCCACGGAACGTAGTGAGCGGGTCGTCATCGCCGCCGTCTCCCAACATCGCTGCGGCCCGGCGCCGAAACCAATGACGCTTTCGTCGCGGTTCGAAGACTGCAAGTCGCGCCCGAGACGAGCGAGGTCCGGTTTCTACGTCCCTCAGATCTCGCGGCGCGAGCCTCACCTCGCGGGTCGGCCCAGCAACGCGTCGATACTAGCGCGATGTCGGACGGCTCTGACGGAACTGCCGGCGACGGCACGCCGTCGCGCGCGTCTCCCGCGCGCACGGACGCGACCGCCTCGAAGTACAACCAGCGCAATCCCGCGGTGAAGCGTATTTTGCGCGAGATGCGCGAGATGGCGGAGGATGCGTCACCGGCGTACCACGCCGAGGCTGTGGAGGAGGACATCTTCGAGTGGCACTTCGCCATCCTCGGCGCGGAAGACTCCGAGTTCGAGGGCGGGATCTACCACGGACGCGTGCTGCTACCCCCGGAGTACCCGTTCAAGCCCCCCTCGTTCGTGCTGCTCACCCCGAGCGGCAGGTTCGAGACCAACACGAAGATCTGCCTCTCCATCACGCAACACCACCCGGAGCACTGGCAGCCCTCCTGGTCCGTGCGCACGGCGCTCACCGCGGTCCGCGCGTTCATGCCATCCCCCGCCGAGGGCGCCGTCGGCTCGCTGGACTACACCAAGGAAGAGAGGAGGGCGCTCGCGGAGCGGTCGCGGCGCGAAGTGCCCGAGTTCGGCGCGTCGCCCGAGCGCCGCGAAGTTGTGCGACGCGTGCACGCCGCGATGGTGCGGAAGTGGGCGGAGACGAACGCGCGCGCGCGAGACGAACGCGCGGGCGAAAGCGAACGCGACGCGGCGAAAGGAAAGCGCGTCGCGTCGGGTTCTGACGCGACCGGCGACGACGATTCGATCGACGCGAACGCGAGCTCCAGAGCTCACGCGCCGTCTCGAGTCGGCGCGGACGACGTCCCCCCGGCGGCGGCGGCCCGCCCGGAGCCGGGGGAGGCGGAGGAGGACGCGGGCGGACGCCCCGGGCCGGCGGACGCGCGCGACAAAGAAGCGGAGGAAGAAAAGAAAGAGGAGACGGCCTCCGCGGAGGAAAACGGGCTCGCGTCCGAGACGCCGAGCCGCGCGCCGGCGACGGATGTCGCCGGCGGCGGCGGCGCGGCGGCCGAGACCGGGCTCGAGTCTGAGCTCGACGCCGAGCTCAGACACCGGGAGCTCGACACCGGGCTCGACGAGACGTCGCCGCGCGAGACGAGCGGGATTTCACTCTCTCCTCGCGCGCGTCCGCTTCCGCCTGTCGACGAGACGACGCCTTCAGAAGGAAGCGGAGAGAGCGACGCCGCGTCGCGCGGCGCGTCCTCCGCGGCTCCGCTTCCCCATCCCTCCGAGGCCTCCGGACCTGCGGCCCCGGTTCGGCCTCGCCGCCGGCGTGCGGAGGACTCGCCGGAGGTGGCGCGCCTGAAACGGAAGCTGGACGTCGCGGCGGCGATTCTGCTCTTCGCCATCGCCGCGATTCTCGCGCGGCGGTTCCTGGCGCGCGTCGAGAGCGGGGACGAGTTGTAGTCGGGAGAAACGGCGACGTCGCGATCGCGAACGCGACGCGCGTCGCGCATCGACCGTACGAGTTGTCGGAAAAAATAAAGGGTCGTCACGCTCTTCTTCTTTCATCGCTCTGGCAGCAACGGCTCTCTGATCGTGTCGAACGCGGGCCCTTCGCCTTCCTCGCACGTCAGCGCGACGTTGCTCCCCAGGCGCCGGTGTCCATCCTCGGGACGGGGACGTCTTTCCCGCGTCTCCGCGACGTCGCCGAAGGCGCGACCTTCGGCGACGTCTCTGGAGTCGGGCACGCGACGGCGAAGAAAAAAAATCACGCGACACCAGCGTGGCGCGCGACGACAAAGCGACGCTCGACGCTCCGTGTTCTGCGTTTTCTGGCGGCGTATCAGGTCCCCGGCGTGCTCGGGCGCGGCGCGCTTCGCGTAGTCGGCGTGCACGAACGCGCGCTCCACCTCGTCCATCGTTTCCAGGTCCTGCTGGAGCAGCAGACACACGTCGTGCGATTCGCGCAGGGTCGTCTCCGGTGCCATCACCACCTCCACCTCCACCACCACGCGCTCGCCGCCGTGGTACGCGCGAATCGAGTCTACCTCGAACAGAAAGCGGCGCGTTCGCGGCGGCGACGACTCGCGTCGCGCGACGCGCGGGTCGATTTCGCCGACGTCGCCGAAAGGTCCGTCGCCGACGCCCGCCTCGGCGGCGCTTTCGAGCGTTTCGGCCCCCGCGGACGCGCACGCGCGCCGCCTCTCCTCCACCTTCTCGCGTATCTTCTCGCGCGTCTCCCTCGAGGCTCGCTTACCGACGAGCTTCGAGACGTGGTCCCAGGCCTGCACGCCCCAGCCCGCGAACACCGCGACCGCGATCAAGAGGCCTCCCACGGGGTCGGCGAGCCTCGCCAGCGCGGCGAGCTTTTTTCTTTCGCCCCTCTCGGCGAGCGACGCGGCGGCGGCTCCGAGCGCGGCGAGCAGAGCCACGCCGTTGGTCAGCGCGTCCGCGGCGTGGTCCGCCGCGAGCGCCTTGATGGAGGGCGAGACGAGCCGTTCGGCTCGGCGTTCGCCTCGTATGAACGCGACGCACGCGGCGAAGAGCGCGAGTTTCGCGGCGACGACGCCGGATAACAACGCGAGGTCGGTCCTCGTGAGCCTGGGCGTCGGAGCTGAGGAGCCCCGCGCGAGCCTCAACACACACTCGGTGGCCACCTCGCCCGCGCCGACCGCGAACACCGCGGCGACTACGATGACCGCCGCGGCCTCGAGCCGCCGGGCGCCCACGGGGAATCGCGGGTCGGGTCGCTCCCCGAGCGTCGCGGCGACTGCCAAGAGGCACTGCGCGAGAAGGTCTAACGTGCTGTCCAAGAGAGAGGCCGCGACGGCCAGCGACTTTGCGCGCAAGAAGCACGCGAGTTTGACGCTGAAGAGCGCGATGTTCGCCAGAAGCGAGGCCCAGACGGGCCAGGAAAACGCGGAGGGCATGCCGCGAGCGCGCGGTCGTGCGCGTTCGCGTCTCGCGCACGCGCGTCTCGAAAGAAAAAGAAGGAAAAAAGCACGCTGAAGGCTGACTGAAGGCGGGTGCTGACGTGGAAGTTGTCGCGCTTTTACTTCCGAACGCGCGGTCGTAATGTTCGCGGTGGCGGCACGCGCGTGCACGGTGCGACGCGCCGCGTGCCGGTCGGTTGCCTCCTCGTGTTTCGCCTCGCGGAGCCACGACGAAGCGGCCGTCCGCCGGGGTGACCCGTCGTGGCACATCCTGACACCGATAATCAGCGACCAGGTTTCCATACCCGACGGAGTTGTTGGGGACGTCGCCGAGATCGGGTGCGAAGTGGGCGACGTGGTGGAAGAAGGCCACGTCGCGGTGATCATCGAGACCCACAAGGCATGCTTGAACGTGAAAGCGACCGGCGCCCGCACAATGCGTGTGGTGGAGATCCTCGCCTCAGTCGGGGACGAGGTGAAAGAGGGCGACCCGCTGGTCCTGGTAGAAAAAGCGCCTGCTTCGTGATAGTGCTAATATCCTAATGTTCATTATTGCGACGCGGCGCGCGGTCTCTCCACGGCTCGGTGGCTTTCGCCCGCGCGTATTCACGCCGCGCTCCCTGTAAGAGTGAGCGCTCGAGTTGTTATGCTAGGGACCAAATCGGTGGTCGGTCGGTGCGCGCGGCGCCGCCCTCGACGCCGCGCGTTATTTCGCTACGTTTCGCGCATCTTCAATGTGTCGCGCGCGTTTATTCCGCCTCGGCTTGCCGCGTTTTCAGACAATGCGTGGCCGCGCACCGCGAGTCGCGGCGCGCGGCGAACGACCCACGGAGCGTTTCTCCGGGGCTTTCGCTCCTCGTGATATTCCCAGCCCCGGGTCGATGAATGAATGCTCTGGAAGGGCACGAAACGCGGCGCGCCTTTGCGCCGTCTCCATTCACTCCGGCCCGCGAGTCGCGCGCCGTCGACGCCGTCAGTACATCGGAGGTCTCCCCCTGCCGCCCGGGTCGGGGCCGGGCCCCCGGTACCCGGCGCTTTGCCCGCCGGCGCCGGACTCGCCCGTGCCACCGCGGGATGCTGCGTTCCCGTGCATCGCCTCGATCTGCGCCGGATCGTACACGCCGAAGCGGCCGGCGGCGAGCCCCGCCTGCGTGGCGGCCACGAGGTCGGCGGCCTGGCCTTGGTGCGCGCGCCCCTCGCGCATCCGCGTGTACAGGGACTCCAGCACGCTCTTGACGACTTCGGGCGTTGCCTCGTACTCGACGGGCGCGTGCGCGGGCGCGTGCGCGTAACTGTCCGGGGTATCCATCCGCGCTGTCGGCTGCATCAGGATGCGAAGCAGCTCCTCCTGCACGTGCTCCACCTTGGTCAGGCGTTGCAGGAGTTGCACCCTCTCCAACTTGGAGTTCTGCGCGGACGAAGCGGTTGCGGGAGGGGAAAGGCGGTCAGCGACCGGAGCGTAGCCGCGAATGATGGAACGGGAAGCGCGTCGCCCGACACGCCGCGGGACGCGAAGGCGGCGGAAGAGGAGCTCGAGACTTGCGCGGCGGGAGGAAGTCGCTCCGTCGCGGAAACTGGAAAAAAGTTCGGAGCAAGCAATGACAGAACCAAAACAAAACAGTCGCGCGCGGCCAGTATGAGATATTTTAACGTTTCCATCCGGGAGCCGCGAGGCGGGCGTACCTGGAATTCCTGATGCACCCTGGTCTCGAAAGCCATCTGCCTGTCCTCTAGCACACTTTGAACGGTCTCGAACGTCTTTTCCAGCTGAGATGGGGTCGGGGAGCGGCGGCGTCAGCCCCCAGGTCGAGAGGGGAGGTTTCTAGAAACTCTCGCGGAAAAAAAGATTAGACGCGGGGCGCGCGAGTTTGAGACGTACCCCTGGGCTCGGGACCGCCTTTGCCTTCGCGCCCTGCCGCCGCTTGATGTTCACCAAGTCCGACTCGCGACCTTTTCGGAAGTACTCGTTCGCGAACGACCAACACGTGTTCCTCACCTTGCGAAATCCCTGCAGAGGAAACGTGCACGTCGGTCAGTCAAGAAACGATGAGAACGAGAGGGCCACGGGGCCGCGCGAAATACGCGAGTGGACCGGCGATAACGCCCCAACGCCCCCGACCGCGGGCGTGCGGTCGTCCTGAGAGTCGAGCGCGGGCGCGTGCGCATCAAGAGACGCCTGGCAGCGTCCCCCGGTCCGTTCGGGACCCGCTGTCCGCGGGTAGAACCGCGAGTGCACCTACGTAGGAGTTGAGCTGCCGCACGAACGAGCTGAAGTTTCCGTGCTTGAAGTACTTCGGCAACAGATCGCTGGCGAACTCGTTCGTCTGGTGAATCGTGAACTGCGTGCCAACCTCGGTCCACGACACAATGTCGTCGCAGCTCGAGTCGTCCACCAAGTGATACCTGCGTCGGAAGGGGGTTGGGCGTCAGTCTCCGGAGCGCCATCGCGTGATGAAAACCGCGCCATCCGTCCCGCGCGCAGACAAAACGAATCCGGTTATCGACCCGCGCACGCACACTTTACGCAGGAAGGGCGGCGCCGCCTCGCTCGCTTTGGACCCCATCGCGCCGAGGGGTACGTCTTTCGTCGAGCCGACACCCTCTTGGGCGTCGCCGCGCGTCGGGCGGGGCGCTATGCGCGCGAACCGGAGTCGAACGCGCGACTCGAAAAACGGGGCGGGAACGAACAACAAAAAACTTTTCCAAAAACTTTCCAGAAAAAGTGAAAACCGTCGCCAAACACGAAGCCACGTGGCCCGGGAGATCGGATCGGGATTGAGATTTTTCGGCGCGCGATCGAGCCATCGAGGTGCCTACTGTAGCCATTTCCATAGAGCGCCCCGCGAGCGCCCCCCGATCCGGTATCCGAGCGAGCGGCCTCGCCTCCTCGCGAGACAACCCGCGCGCGAGACGATGCGCGCCTCCATGACGACGCGCGCGGCGCCCCTGGCGTCGCGCGCGCGCTTCTTCGCGAGGGCGCGCCCGGCCCGCGTGGCCGCCGAGCGCGCGGTGTCCGCCTCCGCGGCGGGCGCGGCGGACGCGGGGACCACCTCCGAGGCGATCCGCGCGCGCGCGGAGCGCGGCGCGCTCGCGGGCGCGCGCCCGTTCCCGCTGCTGCGGGACCCGGCGTCGTACTCGCACGTGTCCCCCGGCGTGTGCGACGCGTGCGCGAACGCGGCGGCGGCGAGGCGAGCGTGGGTGGCTCTGCTCGTGGGGCAGCTCCCGTCTCATCGCGCCAACGCGGCGCGCACCAAGGCGCACCTTGGCCTGCGCGGCGCCGAGGCGGAGGCGTTCGACGCCAGTTACCTGCGCTGGGAGGCGGACTACGAGGCGTACCTCGACTCGGTCTCGCGCGACGAAGACGAGGACGTCGCGCGCGACGCCGGCGCGACGTTGCTGGACATGGTGGACGAGAAGGAGCGGCTGCTGCGCGCGCGCGGGTTGGACGATCTGTTCGCCGGGATGAAGGCGCAGGAGAACGCCGTCGCGGCAGCGCTTTTCCCGGCGCTCGCGAGGGAACTCGACGCCGTCTGGAGCAGCGCGAATGCGAGAGGCTCCGTGGATCCGCTCGACGGCGAAAACCCGCGCGCCTCCGCCGCTTCTCGCCGTCGTTCGGAAGACGACGCCGCGAGAAGAGTCGCCGCCGCGAGAACGGCGTTGGAGTGTTGCTTGGCCGGGAACTTGTTCGATGCCGGCGCCGCCGCCGCCGTCCAGGGCGTTGCGGACGCGGCCGCGGTGTCGGACGACGCGTCCTGCGGCTCGAATCTGGACGCCGCGCTCCTCGCGGAGACCTTCGCGGAGGCGCGGAGGCGCGTGGCGCGCGACAAAAATGCGAACGGAGACGCGGAGACGAGCTCTTGGCGTTTCGACTCGTTCGACGCCGTCGCGGCGCGCGCCAGGACCAAGCCGTGGCGTCGCGCGATTTTGTTCTGCGACAACGCCGGCGCGGACGTGATGGGCATGGCGCTCCTTGCGCGCACGCTCGTCGAGCTGGGCGGCGGGGACACGAAGGTGGCGCTCGCGGCGAACGAGTGGGCGGCGCTGAACGACGTCACCGCGTCGGAGACGCGCGCCTTTCTCGAAACCGTCTCGTCGCGCGACGCGTGCGGCGGCGACGGCGGGGACGAGACTCGAGGCTCCGCGGAGCCTTTGTTCCCGGACGCGTCGGGCGACGAGACGCTGCGTCGCCAGCTCGAGCGCGGGGACGTCACGGCGGTCTCCTCGGGGCAGATGTCCACGCTCCTCGACCTGAACCGCTGCGGCCCCGAGCTCAACGACTGGGTCGAGGCTGAGTTGCGAGAAGTGCCGGCGGGGGAGGAGTGGCTGGTGGTGTTGGACGGGATGGGGCGGTCGCTCGAGTCCAACTGGGACGTCGCGAAGCGCGTGGCGCCGGGAGTGAACACGCTGAACCTGGCGATGGTCAAGTCGCAGATCAACGCCGAGCGGCTCGGCGCGGAGGTGTACGACTGCGTCGTGAGACTGGGCGAGGGGTGCGAACAGGCGGGGGGGTGAGTTAACTTTCTTTCTATGGACGTTTCGCCTCATGTTTTCGGAGTCTCGTGGCAGATCATGAGCCCGAGTCGGTGCGACTGACCCACACGCTGACACAGTCACGGACCGGATCGTTGCGCTCGAGCCGATGATTTTTCGCCACAAGGGCGCCCAGCGGCGCGGGCGTGCCAGAGTGTGCGGCGCGTGCGCACGAAGGTCACGCGGGAGGGGCGCGATGGTGAAGCCTCTGAAGGGGATCGTCGTCTCCAACAAGATGATGAAGTCCGTCACCGTGATGGTCGAGCGCATCTACAAGCACCCCAGGTGGGGGAAGTACGTACGCGGGAGGAAGAAGTACATGGGTGCGTCCGAGGCGCCCCGAGGATTCCCATACCCTTCTGGCGATCGCGCGATCGAACGCACTGCCGCCGGGTCCAGTCGTTTCCGTTCCCCCCCGCGCGCCAACCTCTGCGCTTCGTCTCGCGCGCTGACACGTCGTCTTCCCCGAACGCAGCGCACGACGAGCACGACGCGTGCGGCGTCGGGGACAAGGTGGCGATGGTGCACAGTCGCCCCCTGAGCAAAAATAAAAAGTGGGTCGTCACGGAGATTCTCAAGAAAGAACGCGTGTACGACCGCGACGACGCGGGGAGGAGGAACCGATCGAACGACGAACCCCGAACGCTTTCGACCGGCGGGGTCGATGCGATGAATGAAAGTCCCCCGGGGTCCGCGACGCGTGGCGACGACGACGAATCCGACCCGACCCGACTCGGCGCCGCGCCGCGCGTCATCGGCGTCCCAACGGCGCCCAAGTACGCGTCGTTCCGCCCGTTCGCCGCGTCCGCGACGCGGGGGCGCGACGACGCGTAGTCTCTTCCATGGGCGGTGTGACGTGTGAAAAAAAAACCCGTGACTCGCCACGTCGCGAAAGTGTTCGTGTTCGTGCTGTCATCGTTTCCTTTCGTCCGTCGACGTGTCTTCTACACGTTTCTCTCTCCCGCTATCTTATTATATGTCTGCGAACCGAGCGCGTTCGCGCTCGGCGGCGCGTCCCGCCCCCGGTCCATCCCCGCCGCGCGTCTTCGCGTCTTCGCGTCTTCGCGTCTTCGCGTCTTCGCGTCTTCGCGTCACGCCAACTCGTAGTACTTGCCGTTCCGCGGGTCGTAGTAAAAGTCGAGCATCGGGTCGTACACCAGGTCCAGGTCCGCCACTCGGTCCGCCGCCGGCTTCGTCCGTTCGGGATCGAGCTCCTCGGCGAGCGCCTCGCCGCGCTCCTTGCCGCCGCGACGCTCGTCGACGGCAAACGCTGTTTCGTTCTCTTTCTCCGCCGTCGACGAGTCGCTCGACGCGCTCACGGAAACCCGCGACGGTTTCTCGCCGTCCGACGTCTTCTCGCCGACGCCGGCCTCGACGTCGTCCTCCCGCGAAACCTTCTCGCCTCTCTCGCCCTCCGTCCCGCCCTCGCAGCGATCCGACACCACCACCAGCTCGGGCGTGTACAAGCGGGAGTCGCGCCCCAGGAGCGCGGACGAATCGCCGCTGGGCGGACGCCCCGTAACCGAAGCGGGCGTCTCGCTGCGGCCGTACCCGGCCATGCGCCGCGGGCGCAGCGCGCCCCAGCCGCCCGAGTCGTCGCCGGCGGCGTCGCCGGACCGAGTCGAGTCGCCGTCCACGAACGCCACGCCGTCGGTTTCCTCGTCATCCGGGAAGTACCGACGCGCGTCGTACGCGGGGCGAGCGCTCGCGACGGGCTCGTCAGTATGCGCGCGAGTATCAGCCTTGTCGTTCGCGTCGCGCGCCGGCGCCGGCGCGCGCGGGATCCCGCGCGTCGGGACGCCGTCGCGCATGAAATCCCAGCCCCCGAAATCGGACGCCGCGGGAGGCGCGGTTCGTTCGGGGTCAGCCGCGTCCGGAGCGAGTCCTCGCGCGAGCGCTTCTTTTCGAGACGTACTCATGGCAGCGTTTCGCGCTTTCGACGGGCTCGCCAGCCCGCCCGACTCGAGCGACGCGGCGCGGGACTCGCTCGCGCTTTCCTCGTCGTCGAAACTCAACCCGCGCGCGAAACTCGCCGAGAGAGACAGGCGGCCACGCTCGCGCGCACGCTCGCTTTTTCGTCCGTCGCCGTCGCCGGCGATTCGCGCGTTCGCTCGCGGCTCACCCCTGGACTGCTGCTCGCGGCTCGCGCTTTCCTTCGCGCGCGAGTTGGGCCGCGACCCGCGCGCGGGCGTGCTCACGCGCGACCCGAAGGCGATCTGCCACCCCTCCGGCGCGAGCGAGTCCGAGTCCCCCGAGCTCGTCGCCAGCGCGTCGAAGCCCCACCGTTCGTTCAGCCCCGCCGGCGCTCGCGGCCGCCCGTCGGCGTCCATCGACCCCCGCCGGGACAGGGACCCGCCGTCCCGCGAGAACCCGCGGTGCCCCCCCGCGCGCGCGTGCGGCGACCCGGGCGCGAAGTCGCTCGCGGCGAAGCCGCGCGGGGTGGACTGATGACTCATCGCCCCCTCTCGGCTCGAGCCGCGGCTGCGCGCGCGCTCGCGCGAGCCCAAGCCCCGCTCGCGCGACGAGCGCTTTCCCGCCGACAGCCTGAGCCGCGACGGCATGAGCACGGACACTTTGTGCGGAACGTCCTTGGGGAAGTCCACGGCACGCGGCACGGGTTCGACCGCCGGGTTTTGAACCTGCGACTGCTGCTCGACGCCGTCCTCGCCCCACGAAAAGGGACCCGCGAAGGTCTCGTCACCCTCCGGCGCGGCGCGAAGCGTGAAGACGCGCCTGAGTTTGCAGTGCGCGCCGACGCCGACGTGCTCGACCGCGCGGAAGCCGGCCGTCCCTTGGCTGGCGCTGTTGTCTGAAAACAGCGCTTGGGCCATGGAAGGCACGTGCACGGCGAGCTGCGTCCAGCGCTCGGGCGGCAGCGCCGAAGGCGACAGCGGCACCTGGCAGTGCAGCGGGCTCGGCTTTGTTTCCACGAAGGACGTGCTCATGAGCAGCCGCCGCCGCGTGCCTCGCTCGTCGCTGAACTGGATCTCGAAACTCGCGTGGTGGCCCTCGGGGACGAACACCTGGAACACCACGAAAGGCTGCGTCAAGCCCAGGCCTCGGTCCTTCGCAGGGTCCTTCGGGAGCGCGAGCTTGTGCCCGGGGCCGCCGGAGAGGTGGTACACGTACCCTTTGACCGACTTGTCGTACACCCGACGCACCGAGGAAGCGCCGGGCGCGACGAAGCAGTTAGCCGTCGGGTCTTTCCCCTGCGAACCGCCCGTCGGGGGTGCGGAGGGGGGGGGAGAGGGTCAGCGCGCGCGTCGGCGCGGGAAGTAAGAGTCGACGGGCGCGCGGTGGGGGAGGCGAGTCAACCCGCGGCGTGACACGCGAGCATCTGAGGAGTCAGCATCTCGCCCGCGGCGCGTGCCGAAGCGCGACCGGGAGGCTGATTGAACCGCCGAAATCGAGCTGGAAGGGTCTCGATCGCGTTCGGGATCCGCGCGAGGGAGCCTGGACCTTCCAGAGGGCGCGGAGGCGTTCACCACGGCCCCCGTCGCGGGTCCCGACCTTCCCCGGGGCACCAGTCGGATATTTTTCCGAGTCCGACACGGCCGCGGTGTTCTACAAAGAGAAGCGCGCGTCGTCGGAGGGAGGGCGTCACGCGCCGTGGACGCACCTGAGGGGTGAAGACCTCGACGAACGGTCCGCCCTGATACACCGCGAACATCCTGCGTGCCCCACGCCGAGATGCCGACCGGGCCGGCCACCTCGTCTCCAAGGGGCCGCGCGCCTCAATCTGCGGGGTTCGCGAAACGACGCTAAGTGTCGTACACAGCAGAAAAAAAATTCCCTGTGGATCCGGGGATTTGCCAAGCCGCGCAGACCGGAAACAGAGGGTTCATTATCGCGTCCCGGCGAGAAACGAAGCGCCGTTCGAATGTCGAGTCGGAAATTCTTTGACTTGTGACTTGTGAAGAACAAGGCCGTTTGAATCACCCGCGCCTCCGCCTACCGCCTCGGCGCGCGAACGTTTTTCCCTCCGTTCCCCTCTCGGTGGTCCGCCTCGGACGACGCGACGCGCACACCCGTCGGCGCGTCTCCCGGAGACCCGCGAACGCAGCGCACGCACGCGCCAGGCGTTCCGACCCGGGGCGTGGCACACGCGCGCCTTTCGAGCGGACCGCGCGTGTCTCGCGCATCGCGCACCGCGACTCGCGTCGCGACTCGGCGTTTGAAGTTTTCTGGCGCATCCGCGCGCGCTCGCCGTCGCGGTCGGACCGTCCGCGCTCGGTTCCTCGGCCGTCATGAACACCCTGAACATCACGCGCGAGCTGACGTTCGAGGACATGTCAGTGCACTCGCCCGGCGCGTTCCGCAAGGGCGACGCCATGCGCCAGCTGCGCACGGCCCCCACCGCCTCGGCGTTCCGGGAGGCGCTGGCGGAGCTGGACCAGACGGCCAACTCGCTGGACGCGCTCGTGGAGGGCGCCAAGGAGAAGGCGCTGGGCAACTCCGAGCGCGACCTCGAGCGCATCAAGAACAACGTCAAGCGTCTGAAGTTCGGCACCATCGAGCTCGGCACGGAGGCGGCGTTCCTGCGGAGCGTCTTGGAATCCCGCCCGTTGCCCAGCGCGCGCGCGCCGCCCACGGAGAGCGCCGAGTTCAGAGCCGCGTCGGCGGAGATCAAGACCTTGAAAGACCGCAACGACGCCGAGGCGAAGGAGATGGCGAAACTCGTGCGCGAGGTGGGGCAGAGCGCGGTGGAGTTCCAGCAGATGCACCGCGCGCTGGCGACGCGCGTCGAGAGGCTGGATGAGCTGGAGGAGAAAGCGGAGGCGGCGGAGATGGCGGCGAGCGGCGCCGACGCCGACGCCGCCGAAGGCGCCCGGGACCACCCGGAGGATGCCGCGTTGACGCTGGAGGAGGCGCGCGCGGCGATCGAGGCCCTCGACGCGGAGGCGAAAGCTGTGCACGGCGCGCTCAAGACGCGCACGGCGGAGGCGGAGACGGCGCGCCTCGCGCTGGCGCCCGCCGAGGCGCGGCTGGCGACGACGCGCGCCGAGCTGGGCTTGTTCTCGGGCGCGGACGCAGCGGCGCGGAAGGAGGCGGACGCCGCGGCGGCCATCGCCGAGACCGAGGCGACCGTCGTGGAGCAGAGGACGATGGTCGAGCACCTGACGGGTTGCGAGATCGTGGAGGTCAAGCCGGACGCCGGCGACCTCACGATGCGCGTTCGAACGGCGATCCCGCGGTGCCCGGAGTCGGCGCTCGAGCCGGTGGACGGGACGCGCGCCGCGCGCGCCGCGGCGGCGGCCGGCGGGGCGATCGTTCCCGGCGAGCCCCCGTCCGAGAAGACGCACGTGATGGTCGTGTCGTTCCACCGCGGGTCCACCGCGGTGCGCGCGGTGACTCTGGACCCGCCGGACGTGCCCGTCGAGGACGTCGTCGCCGACGCGCGCGCCGCCGGCGGCGACGCCGGCGCGCTGCGCGCGCTCGCCGCCGACGTCCGGACGCGCG
>MDSV01000178.1_pt1 | contig 17725 bp, 15 predicted proteins | sample 810851 | NCBI WGS metagenome assembly MDSV01 (sample SAMN05326640, study PRJNA326480) | marine metagenome | isolation source: seawater | place: Atlantic Ocean: North East | collected 2012 | reverse complement strand
TTAGCTTCTCTCATTTCAAGTGAAAATTGTGTTATGAATAAAATGCATACCTGATATATATTAATAGTTATATCTTGTCATTAATCTATTGGATATAGAGTGGCTATTATAGTCTTTTTATAAAATGACTTGATATTTAATATTTAAGGTAAATTAAATGAGCTCAAAAAACGTATTAAAACTTATTAAAGACAAACAAGTAGAATTTGTTGATCTAAGATTTACTGATCCAAAAGGTAAACTTCAGCATCTAACCATGGACGCTAGCATTGTGGACGATGATATGCTTGAAAAAGGTGTCTTTTTTGATGGCTCTTCTATCGCTGGATGGAAAGCGATTAATGAATCAGACATGGTTTTAAAACCTGATTTGGAAAGACAAATAATTGATCCTTTTAATTCACACACAACTTTGAATCTTTTTTGTGATATTTTAGATGCCGTGAAAAAAGATCCTTATGAAAGAGATCCAAGAGGAACTGCAAAAAAAGCTGAAGCGTATTTAAAAAAATCGGGTATAGGAGATAAATCCTATTTCGGACCTGAGCCGGAATTTTTTGTTTTTGACGATGTGAGATATAAAAATGATATGAACGAAACAAGTTTTCAAATAGATAGTTCAGAAGGTCCTTACAATACTGGAAAAATTTACGAAAACGGTAACATGGGTCACAGACCTGGAATTAAAGGAGGTTATTTTCCTGTTCCACCTGTAGACAGCGCCCAAGATATGCGAGGAGAATATTTGAAAGCTCTTAAAGATATGGGAGTTAAAGTTGAAAAACATCATCATGAGGTAGCTCCTAGTCAACATGAATTGGGAATGTACTTTGGAACTTTAACAAACATGGCTGACAACGTTCAACTTTATAAATATGCTGTGCAAATGGTTACTCACTCGTTCGGAAAAACAGCTACATTTATGCCTAAACCTGTGAAGGGTGATAATGGTTCAGGTATGCACTGCCATCAATCTATTTGGAAAGGTAGTACTCCTGTATTTATGGGTAAAGAATATGCTGGTTTATCAAAGACTGCACTTTACTACATTGGGGGAATACTAAAACATGCGAAAGCTATAAATGCTTTTGCTAATGCAACTACCAACAGTTATAAAAGATTAATACCAGGATTTGAAGCACCGGTTATTTTAGCATATTCAGCCAGAAATAGATCCGCTTCTTGCAGAATACCAATTATCATGAATCCCAAGGCTGCAAGAATGGAAATAAGATTTCCTGACGCTGCAGGAAATCCTTATTTAACATTTGCGTCAATGCTTATGGCGGGAATAGATGGAATAAAGAATAAGATTGATCCAGGTAAGTCTTTTGATGAAGATTTATATTCTTTAACTGAAGATGAAGTTAAAAAATTACCGACAGTTTGTGGTTCTTTAAGAGAAGCAGTACAAAATTTAGATAAAGACAGAAAATTTTTAACGCAAGGTGGGGTTTTCACTGATGACCAAATTGATGCTTATATTGATTTAAAATTTCAAGAAATTTATAAATTTGAACACACTCCTCATCCAATCGAATTCGAAATGTATTACAGTGGATAGATTTATACCTTAAAAGATTCTCCGCACCCACATCTTTCAGTTTCATTTGGGTTTTTAAAAACAAATTGAGAAGAGAAATTTTCTTTTTTATAATCCATTTCTGTTCCTAGAAGATACATTACGGCCTTCGGGTCAATTAAAACTTTTACACCTTTTTCTTCTATTATTTCCTCGTTAGGTTTTATATCAGTAGCATACTCCATAACGTAAGACATTCCTGCACATCCTCCAGATTTAACTCCTATTCTTACCCCAATAGTTTGGTTTTGAGCCTGGGACATAATTTGTTTTATTCTGTCTACTGCATTATCACTAATTTTTATAACTTGCTCGCTCATAAATTTAATTCTAATTTAGCTGCCTCTGACATTTTATCTTTTGTCCACGGAGGATCCCATACTAGCTTAAGATCAACATCTGAGACACCGTCGATGTTAAGTATATTATTTTTTACCATTTTAGGCAAACTGTCAGCAACTGGACAATTAGGAGTGGTAAGTGTCATTTCAATTTTAACGACATCATTTTCTATACCTATTTTATAAATCAGACCTAATTCGTAAATATTTACTGGAATCTCGGGGTCGTAAATTTTTTTTATTTCATTAATTATTTTTTCTTTTAAATCACTCATTTTTTAGTTAATCTTTTCTTTTAAGGCTGAAAGCACAGTGTGCCAAGCCATTGTTGCACATTTTACTCTCATTGGAAATTCTTGAACACCCGATAATGAGTTAATAGTTGTAATTTGATCTTCTGAAAGACTATTTAAAGTTATACTAGATTTGTTTTTAAGCATATTAAGAAAGTCTTCTATTATTTTTTTTGTAAAAGTTAAATCTTTGTCCTTCAATAAATCTGTTAAGATAGAAGCTGATGCTAGAGAGATTGCACAACCTTCTCCTTCAAAACTTAAACCTTTTATTTTATTATTTTCATCAAGATTAAGAAAAATATGCACTTTGTCTCCGCAAAGAGGGTTATGCGCTTTTGCGTCGTGATTATAACCTTCGCATTTTCCTTTGTTGCGAGGATTCTTTGCATGTTCCAAAATTATTTCCTGATATAATTCTTTTAATTCCATTTAAATATTAAAAACCTTTTTACATTTATCTATTGCGTTAGAAAGTATATCTATGTCTTCTTTAGAATTGTAAACTCCAATTGATGCTCTCGCTGTTGCGGGTAGACCCATCTTATCATGTAATATTTGACAGCAATGATGTCCTGCTCTTATAGCAACACCATCTTCATCTAATATAGTTGCAATATCATGGGGATGAATTCCTTTTATTGTAAAAGTAAGCACAGATCCTCTTTCTTTTGGATCTCCAATAATTTTAACTGAGTTATTCTTTTTTAACTTTTCAATACCATAGTCTAAAACTTCATTTTCGTGATTTTGAATATTTTTGATCCCCAAATTCTCAATAAATTTAATGGCTTCTGAAAAAGCTACAACTTCTGCGGTTTGCATAGTCCCTGCTTCAAACTTAGTTGGTGAATTTGCAAAAGACACGCTGTCTTTTAATACCTCGCTTATCATTCCGCCTCCACCTTGATAAGGTGGCAACTTTTCTAGCCATTTATTTTTAGCATAAAGAATTCCTAATCCATTAGGGCCATACATTTTATGACATGATATTGCATAAAAATCACAATCTAATTCTTGAATATCTAATTTTAGATGTGGAGCACCCTGAGTTCCATCAACTAAAACTGGTATATTTTTTTCTTTTGCTAAATCAACAATCTTTTTTATTGGCATTATAGCTCCAGTTACATTCGATATATGGGTTATTGCTATTATCTTAGTCTTGTTAGAAATTAATTTCTTAATTTCATCAATTTCTACCTCTCCTTTATTATTTACTGCTGCAAATTTTATTTTTGCACCTTTTTTTTGTCTTAAAAAATGCCATGGAACATAATTTGAGTGATGCTCTAATTCTGTAGTCAAAATTTCATCTCCCTCTTTTATAAATTTTTCTCCATAAGAGGATGCAATTAAATTGATTGATTCTGTGGCTCCTTTTGTAAAAATTATTTCTTCTCTATGTTTTGCATTTATATAATTTTTAACTTTATCTCTAGCGTTCTCAAATTGGTTTGTTGCTTTTACAGCCAAGGAATGGACACTTCTTCCAACATTTGAATATTCGGTTTCATAAAAATTTGATAATTTATCTATAACAACTTGAGGTTTTTGAGATGAATTTGCGCTATCTAAATATACAAGAGGTTTACCGTTTATTTTTTGTTTGAATATTGGAAATTCAGATTTAATGTTTTTAATGTTCATAAACTTGACCATATAATTTTTTTTCTATGAAATCTTTAATTGCTTTGCTTTTAATTGAACCTATTATTTCACTTAGAAATCCATTAATTAATAGTTTAACTGACTCATTTTTACTCAAACCCCTTGTCATTAAATAATAAATTGAGTCTTTTTCAACACTTCCTGAAGTTGAACCGTGAGAGCATTTTACATCGTCAGCATAGATTTCTAATTCTGGTTTAGAGTCAAATTCTGAACTCTCGTCTAACAAAATAGCTTTACTAAGTTGATAAGCATCAGTTTTCTGAGCAATATCTTTAACAAATATTTTGCCTTGGTAAACACCTTTACTTTCTACATCAATAACATTTTTAACTTTTTGGTAACTTTTACAGTTTGGAGCTAAATGATTAATTTTTGTTTTTATCTCTTGATGATCTCCTTTGTGTAAAAAAGAAGCCGCCTGTAAATTGCACTCGATATTTTCTCCCTCTAAATTAAATTCTAAATCTAATTTATTAAATGTAAGTCCTAGAGGAAACATAAATGAACTATAATTTGATTTCGATGAGAGAATATTTTTAGAAAATTTATGAAAGAAGCCGTTACTTCTGCTATTTTGAACACTTATGTTCTTGAAAATAGAAGATTTTTCAAGATATAAATTTTCGTAAACATTGTTAAAAAATTTTTTTGTTGATTTATTTATTGTGTAATCGAAAGTATGTAACTCTGAGTTTATTCCTACTTTAATTCTATTTTGACTATTTAAAATATTTTCATTTAAATCTTCAGTATATAAATTGTAAATTACTAAAACTTTTTTAAACTTATAATTATCTTTTACCTCTAAATCAAATCCATCTGTTGATAAGGCATAATTGAGATTGATTAATGGGTTTTCTTCTTGTTTGGTTAAAAAATTTTTATTTAAGTAAGATTTAATTATAACTTTATTTTTATCTTCATATTTAAAATTGTTACTCGTTAACTTGCCATTTACAAGTACGATATAATTGTGTTCGAATTCCTTTATAAAATTTATATTGTCATCTTTTGTAGATTTTAGTTTTAAGTTTAATTTTGCAAAATTTTTAGAAACAATATTTTTTAAATCAGAGAATTTCCAATCCTCAATTAACTTATTTGGAAAACCTGTGTTATTAAAATTTTTAAGATTTTCAATTCTAAAATTCTTTTCTTGAGCAGAAAATTTTCCTATTTTTTCAATTTCCCTCTCATCAGGTCTAAAATCTAGCATTTTAATTTATTCCTTTATATCCAGTTTTTTCTAACTGTTCGGCTAATTCCATAGAACCAGATTTAATAATTTTACCATCGGCTAATACATGCACAAAATCTGGTTTTATATAATTAAGAAGTCTTTGGTAATGAGTAATCACTAAAAAAGATTTATTTTTATCTCTAGTAGAGTTAACGCCTTTAGCTACTGTTTTTAAAGCATCTATATCTAACCCCGAGTCAGTTTCATCAAGAATTGCTAGACTAGGATTTAAGATTTTCATTTGTAGTATTTCATTTTTCTTTTTTTCTCCTCCCGAAAAACCTACATTAAGCTGTCTAGACAACATATTCTCATTCATTCCTAATTCATTCGATTTTTCTTTAATCATTTTAATAAATGACAATGTGTCTATTTCTTTCTCACCTCTTGCTTTTTTAATTTTATTTAAAGACGTTTTTAAAAAATTATTAGTATTAACTCCTGGAATTTCTGTTGGATATTGAAAAGCCAGAAAAATACCTTTTTGAGCTCTTTCGTCTATCGGAATACTTATTAGATCATTTCCTTTATACTTTAATTCTCCTGATACCTCATAGCCATCTTTTCCTGATAACACATTAGCTAATGTACTCTTTCCAGATCCATTTGGTCCCATTATTGCATGAAGTTCTCCTGGTTTAATGGAAATATCTAAACCTTTTAAAATTTCTTTGTTATTTATTGAAGCTTTTAAATTTTTGATTTCTAACATTATCCTACACTTCCCTCTAAGCTAATCCCTACTAATTTTTGAGCCTCTACTGCAAATTCCATTGGTAACTGTTGTAATACATCTTTACAAAAACCGTTTACAATTAAACTAATTGCTTCCTCTTGATTTAACCCTCTTTGATTGCAATAAAATAATTGTTCATCGTTTATTTTTGATGTGGTAGCCTCATGTTCTATTGTAGAAGAGGAGTTTTTATTTTTCATATAGGGTATTGTGTGAGCTCCACATTTATTACCCATTAATAAAGAGTCACACTGAGTATAATTTCTAGAGTTTAGTGCTTTTCTTCCAATATCTACTAATCCCCTATAAGTGTTGTCGGCTTTTCCAGCAGATATTCCTTTAGATATAATTTTACTTTTTGTATTTTTTCCTAGATGAATCATTTTTGTTCCTGTGTCGGCTTTTTGGTGATTATTAGTTATCGCTATTGAGTAAAATTCACCAACAGAGTTATCTCCTTGCAGAATACAACTTGGATATTTCCATGTTATAGCTGAGCCTGTTTCAACTTGTGTCCATGAAATTTTTGAATTTTTTCCTCTGCATGCACCACGTTTGGTTACAAAATTGTATATTCCTCCTTTTCCATTTTCATCACCTGGATACCAATTTTGCACCGTAGAATATTTTATTTCAGCATCATCTAAAGCTATAAGTTCAACATTAGCTGCGTGTAATTGGTTTTCGTCTCTCATAGGAGCGGTACATCCTTCTAAATAACTTACATAACTTCCTTTATCAGCAATTATTAAAGTTCTCTCAAATTGCCCTGTCTCTGAGGCATTAATTCTAAAATAGGTAGATAATTCCATTGGACATTTTGTATTTGGAGGTATGTATACAAAAGATCCATCTGTAAAAACAGCTGAGTTTAGAGTTGCAAAATAATGATCAGAAATAGGAATTACTGATCCAAGATATTTTTTTACTAAGTCTGGATGTTTTTGTATTGCCTCTGATATTGGACAAAAAATTATACCCTTTTTTGTCAATTCTTTCTTAAAAGTAGTTGCTACTGATACTGAGTCAAATACCGCATCTACAGCTACTCCACTTAATTTCTTTTGTTCATTTAATGGAATTCCAAGTTTTTGATATGTTTCAATAAGTTTAGGATCTACTTCATCTAAACTTTTAGGTTTGTCTTTAAAATTTTTAGGGGCAGAATAATAATATAAATTTTGGTAATCTATTTTTGGGAATTTTGGTTTTTGCCAATCTGGTTCTTTGGATACTTTTAGCCTTCTATAAGCTTTTAATCTCCATTCTAGCATCCATTTTGGCTCATTTTTTATTTCAGAAATAAACTTAATTGTATTTTCTGACAATCCTTTTGGAGCTTTTATACTTTCAATATCAGTTGTAAATCCATATTTATATTCTTTAACTTTATTTATATTTTCTTTACTCATAATTTACCTTTGGTTTGAATTCTGTTTTACAAGATCTTGTAATTTTACCTTTTCAAAAAATCCATGAATATGACGATCTAATTGATCCCATAAATTGTGGGTAATACATTTGTTTGATTTATGATTACAGCCTTTTTTTGAATTTTTATTACAACTAAGAACTTTTACCTCTTCATCTACTGCAAAAATTATATTGGAAATTTTAATTTCTGATGCTGGTTTATCTAAACTATATCCACCTGTAGCACCTCTAGAGCTTTTTACTAATTGGCAATCTTTCAGTTTAATAAAAATTTGTTCTAGATAAGCTAATGAAATATTCTGTCTAAGAGATATTTCAGTCAAGCTAATTGGCCCGCGCTTTGTATTTGAGGCTAAATCTGCCATTGCCATAACAGCATATCTACCTTTAGAAGTTAGTTTCATAAATTATTGTTGTATTACAGTAATTCTAAGTCAATTCCTAGTATAATACTCGGAATTAAAAAATTTTATTTGACGCAGCAAAACATGTTATAAAGTTTATCTTTTTTTTGTAAATAATAATCATTATTAAAATGAAACCAAAAAGTTTAGAAATTTTTATACCAGGACCAGCTGGAAGACTAGAAGCAAAATATTACAAGAATCCAAAATTTGGTTCACCTGTTGCAATTGTTTTACATCCTCACCCTCAATATGGTGGAACAATGAATAATCGAATTGTTCAATTAATGTATAATGTTTTTTTAGAGAATGGATTCTCAGTTATTAAAGTAAATTTTAGAGGCGTAGGGAAAAGCGACGGTATTTTTGACAATGGACAAGGTGAACTATCAGATGCAGCAGCGGCTTTAGATTGGATTGAAAGACAAAATTTAGATTATAGTCAATGTTGGGTTTCAGGATTTTCATTCGGCTCTTTAATATGTATGCAACTTATTATGAGAAGACCAGAGGTTAATAACTTCATTGCTTTATCACCGCAACCAAACGTTTATGATTTTTCTTTTTTAGCGCCATGTCCTACATCTGGACAAGTTATATATAGTGACAATGATGAACTCGTTACTAAAGAAAGTATAACCGAATTGGACAATAGAATTAAAAATCAAAAAGGTGTAGAAGTAATTTTTTCTAAAATCAAAAGTTCAAATCATTTTTTTAAAAATAAAGAAAAAGAATTAACTTTAGAAATTCAAAAATATATTAAAGAAAAAACTGCTCTTATTTGAAGCTTATAATTTCACCACCAACGCTTGGTTTTTTACATCCAGTAGTTTTAGGAAAAGAAATTGGCAATCTGAGGTATGATCTAATTGCTAAGAAAGCAAATGCTTGTGATTCTATAAAGTCACCGTTAATTTTATAATCATCAATGTTTTTTATAATCAATTTTTTTAAAGTGTCTCTTTTTATTTGCTCAATCATTGTTAAATTTTTTCTACCGCCTCCACATACTATCACTTGAATAGGTGATAAATTTTTTACGGAACACACCTTCAACAAACAAGAGCTAATAATTTTAGAAGTAAATTTAGTTAATGTTGCAGTTCCATCTTCAAGAGATAAACCTCTAGCGAAAGAAATATCAAAGTCTTCAGTGTCAAAAGATAAATTTTTATGATTTTTTCGATTTGAAAATAAATCTTGTGCTTGTTCAAGTATAATTTCATTAATATTTCCTCTTGAAGCTAACTGGCCGCCTTCGTCAAATTTTTTTTTCGAATTTTTTCTCAACCATTTGTCTATTAAACAATTTCCTGGTCCAATATCTTTACTGATAAGACTTAATTTGTTTATTGGTTCTTTAATAAAAGTTATATTTGATATTCCCCCAATATTAAGAATGCAAACTGGTAAATCAAGTTTATACTGTTTGGCAATAAGTGAATGGAAAATTGGTGTTAAAGGAGCGCCCTCTCCACCATTTTTAATATCATTATTTCTAAAATTACAGACCACTTTTTGTTTTGTTAGTTGTGACAATAACTTTCCATCACCTAATTGTTTAGAAGTTTTATCTTTGGGACTGTGAAAAATAGTTTGGCCATGAAAACCTATTAGATCAATCTTTTCTACACCTATGTCTTTAATAACTTTTGCGTGAAATAAAGTTATTTTTCTTTCTATTTCCTTTATCTCCTTTATTAATTTTTGCAAATCTTTAAGATTTTGAATCTTTTCTTTGATTTCATGAATACCTCTATAAATTTCTTGATCATATTCAAAGTATTTTTCTTTAATTACCTTATATTTTGTGTGTCCATCAGATACTATTAGAGAAGCGTCCACCCCGTCTCCAGAGGTGCCACTCATCAAGCCTAAAGATGTGTATTCTTTCTTCATATTTTTATTTATTTATAATAATTTTTGTATAATAGTAAATTACACGAATTGTTCTATGAAAAATGCTTTTTTAAATGAGCTTCAAAAACGTGGGTATTTAAATCATTGCACAGATTTAGATGGATTAGAAGCTCTTTGCAATAAACAAAAGATAATTGCTTATATTGGTTTTGATTGTACAGCAAGTAGCTTACACGTAGGTAGTTTGCTACAAATAATGATATTAAAACTAATGCAAAAATATGGCCACCGACCCATAGTGTTAATGGGAGGAGGCACTACGCTGATAGGAGATCCATCTGGAAAAGACTCGACTAGAAAGATTTTAAAACGCAAAGAAATTACTGATAATATAAAGAGTATTAAAAAAGTTTTTTTAAAAATTCTCGACACAAAAAATAAAAAAACAAAACCAATTTTTGTTAATAATTTCGATTGGCTTTCTAAGTTAAATTACATAGATTTTTTAAGAAACGTAGGTTCTCAATTTACAATAAATAAAATGTTAACTTTTGATAGTGTAAAACTCAGATTAGATAGGGAGCAATCGTTAAGTTATATGGAGTTTAATTATATGATTCTGCAAGCGTATGATTTTTATAAACTCTTCAAAGATAAAAAATGTCTTTTACAAATTGGTGGTTCTGATCAATGGGGTAACATTGTTAATGGAGTTGAACTTATAAGAAAAATGCTAAAAAAAGAAGCATTCGGTCTCACGACTCAACTTATTACTTTGGCATCTGGTGCAAAAATGGGAAAGACTGAAAAAGGTGCTGTATGGTTAAATGAAAACCTATTTTCCTATTATGATTATTGGCAATTTTGGAGAAATACAGATGATAGGGATGTTAAAAAATTTTTATATTTTTTTACTGAAATAAAATCAGAAAAGATAGAACAATTGATTGTTAATGAAAAAAATATAAATAAATTGAAAATTATTTTAGCTAATGAAGCGACTAAAATACTACACGGTGAAATAGCTGCTAAAAAAGCTGAAAAGACTGCTAAAGAAACTTTTGAAGTAAGAGGATTTGGTAAGGACCTTCCAGAAATTAAGCTAAAAAAAAATTACTTTATTAAAGGTATCAAGATATTGGATTTACTTACAACTAATAAAATTTTTTTATCTAAGAATGAGGCAAGAAGAGCTATTAAAGGGGCCGGTCTAAAGATTAATAATCAAGTATTATCTGATGAAAATAAGATTATAAATCTTATTGATTTTGAAAATAGTAAAATTTTAAAAATTTCTTTTGGTAAGAAAAAGCATTATCTAATAAAAATCATTTAGTTTTTTTTGATTTTTCTAAAGCCTTTGTTATAAAGCGTGGAGTTAAAGTTTTAATCGGATTAATTGTTGTCTTGATCTTACCAGGATAACCTTTCATCTTAAAACTCACACCAAATAAGCCTTCTCCAACCTCTTTTGGAATAATTATGTCTCCTATCACTGGAATTTTAGACAAAAATCTATTTAAATTTTTTGCTGGAACTAATGTTCCCCTTAAACTTACAAGGCCATCAATTTCATTATACCCCTCCATAAGAACAGATATACTAGGACCAACGGCATACAATTCATCTATATTAAGTAATTTGTCATTCTTATTCATTGTAATTTCTAGTTTATCAAAAGATAATCCTTCGCCTTCTGCTAAATCCGCTAATCCTCCAAAATCTGCTAAAGATAATAATTTAACCATACCAGGAGCATTAATTACTTTAAAATCTTCAATTAATAGTTTTGACGAAGATTGAGAGGCTTCTAATATTGATGTAAATGTTAATTTTCCCTCGCCTAGGCCTTTAAAAAACGGATATTCTGTGAGTAATGGTTGAGGAAAATCAGAATAAATTTCTAAATATTTTTTATTACTTGTTTTATCGTTCTTCATAGATATATCCAAAAATTTATCATTTCCAAAATCACCTTTAGATGAAATCTTCACAAATTTTCCTTTTTCAATAATTCCAATTAATTTAAAATTTTTAAGTTTTTTTGATAATGGCGTATCAATACTTTTTATATCTATATCAATGCTCTTACTAACTTTATCTAAAAGTTTACTATCAGATTTCATATTAAAGTATTTCCCTAAATTTTTTGCATCAAATTTATTGCCAGAAATTTTCACTTTTTTTCCAAATTCAATTGTAAAGTCATTAGTTAAATTGTTTTTTTTGAAAGTTTTCACTTTAACTTGATTTAGTGAAATCAAATTTTTTTTTTTAATTTTAAGATTTTCAATTAAAAACGAATTTTTATTTTCAATAAATTTTAATTTTTTAATATTTATTAAACCTTTTTCTATAAGTAAATTTACATCTATATTTGCCTTATCATTTTTTTTCTTCTTATAATTTATAAACTCAATATCAATTTTTTCAAAAACATCTAGATTAAGATCAATCTTATTTTTTTCATTTGAAATATCATTTTTAAATTGGAATTTATGATAATTTTGATTATCAAAACTGTAATTTCCAGATGCATAAAAATTATTTTTTTTATCTTTATTATATTGTATTTCTAATTGCGTATTTTTAAATTGTAAATTCTTTATTTTTTTGTCTAAGAAAGCACTTTGAACTGATTTCCTAAATTCTAAAATCAAATTTCTTATATTTCCTTTGCTTGATAAGGAATAATTTTTTACTTTAAATGTCTTATCAAATGTAATATTCAATATATTATTTAATCTAGCATTCAAATTTACTTCTTTTTCTATAAGATGTTTTTTTCCAAAAAAAGACAGATACTTCTCTGAATTATCGTTATTCAATTTTATCTCTGTCACAATATCTGATTTTAGATTAATTTCTTTATCTTTTATAATCTGTAAATTTCCCTCTTTAATTATAAGTCCATTCATTTGAGCCTTAATATTTTTGACAAGAACGTCTGATTTATCCGCAAAAAAATTAAAGTTTATCTCTTTAATGGTTAAATCTTCAGTCATATTGCTGTTCACATCTCTAACCTGCCCCCTAGTGATAAAATTGCTAATTTTTAAATCTTCATCAAAATAAAGCTCCAAGTTAAAAACAAAATTTCCTTTATTTAGCCGATTGATAATGAAACTATTCAAGGTAGATGGTTTAGTTTTTTTAATAATATTCTTCAACTCATTTAAATTTATCTCATTTGATAGAATATCCACTTTATTAATTTTTGGTTTTGAGGTGATCAGTGAAATAAAATCTAAATAAACTTTTACACTATTAATTGATATTTTTTGATTTTTATAAGTTAGAGATGGACTCCTAGTTCCTAGAAATAAATCAAACTTTTTAATGTCAAATTTAAATTTTATCTTTTCTAACTTTAAATCTATATTCTTATTGTTTTCTGAAACTTTGCTTATTATAAAAGTATTAAATCTTTTTGTCTCATAACCTACAGTTGATAATATTAAGACCATAATAGTTATTGAGGTAATAAATATTATACCGATTGTAAAAAAGACTCTCTTCATTATCTATTTATTATTCCTGCTTCTATGAATTGATCTATATTACCGTTTAAAACATCTTCTGGATTCGTGCTTTCGATTTTATATCTCAAATCTTTTACTAGTTGATATGGCTGCAAAACATAAGATCTTATTTGATGTCCCCATCCGATATCAGTTTTAGAGCTTACTTCTTTTTGATTTTCTTGTTCTCTTTTATGCATCTCATGCTCATAAAGTTTAGCTTTAAGCATTTTGTAGCAAGTTTCTTTATTTTTATGTTGGGATCTTTCATTTTGACATTGCACAACTATTTTTGTTGGAAGGTGAGTTATTCTAACAGCGCTATCTGTTGTATTAACATGCTGACCACCTGCGCCACTTGATCTGTAGGTGTCGATTCTTAAATCTTTGTCATCAATCTTAATATTGATATTATCATCCACAGCCGGATATACCCATATACTTGCGAAACTAGTGTGTCTTCTAGCTCCACTATCAAAAGGAGAAATTCTGACTAGTCTGTGTACACCTGACTCTGCTTTCATTAATCCATATATATAGTTTCCATCAACTTTTAAAGTTGAAGACTTTATTCCTGCTTCTTCTCCTTTATGTTCACTTATTATCTCGTATTTAAACTTTTTTTTATCAAACCACTTCAAATACATTCTTCTCAACATATCAGCCCAGTCTTGGCTTTCTGTACCGCCTGCTCCTGCATGTATTTCTAAATAAATATTATAGTTATCGTTTTCTCCAGAAAGAAAACAAATGATTTCTGTATTTTTAATCTTTTTGTATAATTGTTCAATTTTTAAATCACAATCTTCCAGGATTTCATCATTCTTTTCTTCGGTAGCTAAATTATATAAATCTTTTAGATTATTGGTTTCTTGGTCTGACTCTTTAAATGAATTTAAAATATCTTCGTATACTTTTTTTTCTTTAACAGTTTTTTTAACCTTTTTTTTATCTTTCCAAAAATCTTGATCTAGAAGTGTTTTTTCTATCTCTTTTAATTTTAAAATAATATTATTATTTTCAAAGATACCCCCTAATATTCCTCAGGGTTTTTTCAACCTTTACTATTTTATTTTCAAAATTTTGCATTAGTAAAATTGTCTATATCTAACTAGGTTATCATAACTATTTGTCAAAATTAATTTGTTATTATCTATATTGTTAATATCTTTAGCTTTAAGTGCTTCTATAATTGTATTTTTACTTCCTAGAGAAGCTTTCAAACCAGTATCGTAGTTTAAAGATGTTAAATAAATTCCATTAGGTATCTTAAATTCTTTAAAATCTTCTTTATATAATGATCTTTTTATGAATTCTTTAAAAATTGGTAAGGCTGCCTTCGAGCCTGTTTCGTATTTGCCTAAAGTTTTTGGATTATCAAATCCCACATAAACGCCTATTACAAGACTCGATGAAAAACCTATAAACCAGGCATCGTAATTTTTATTAGTTGTTCCAGTTTTGCCTGCTAAAGGAACTTTTAAATCTCTTAATTTTTTTCCTGTCCCTCTTTCAACTGCACCAGTTAAAATAGATGTCATTTGAAAAGCAGTTTCCTCGCTCAATACTCTTTCGTTTTCATATTCGAATGTAGGTAAATCATTAGTGTCATTTAAAAATTTATCACAACCTTTGCACTTTTTATTTTCTAATCTAAATATCGTTTTCCCTCTTCTGTCTTGTATCCGGCTAATTAAATTAGGTTTAATCTTTATACCTCCATTAACAAAAGATGCATAAGCAGAAGTAAGATTTAACAATGATGTCTCTGCAGCACCAAGTGATACAGATAGTAACTCAGGAATTTCGTCGTAAACTTCTAATTTATTTGATAAATCCAAAATTTTGCTTAATCCTAAAGTTTTTGCAATTCTCACTGTCATTAAATTTCTAGAATATTCGATACCTTTTCTTAAAGTTGTTGGGCCGTAAAATTTTTTTCCATAATTTTCTGGCTTCCAATCTTTTAGGCCTACTCCTTGGCTTTCTACAAATGGTGCATCTAAAATTATTGAATTAGGAGAATAACCATTTTCAAGTGCAGCAGCGTATACAATTGGTTTAAAGGCGGAGCCCGGTTGTCTCTTAGCTTGGGTAACTCTATTAAATTCACTAGATTTAAAGTTAAAACCCCCAACCAAAGCTTTTACATCTCCAGAGTGCGGGTCAATAACTACTATTCCTCCATTTACTTTTGGATATTGTTTTAAGAACCAACCGTTTTTTTCACTTTTAACAAAAATTATATCACCAATATTAAATCTGTTTGAAATAGATTTTTTCCCAGGCACAGCCCATTTTAAGTTTTTTAATGTGATTTTATTTTTTATACCTTTTAAAGTTTTAAAAATTATTTCAAATTCATTAACCTCTAAAATTTCAGCTATCTTCCAGTTTAAAGTGGGGTCAATTTTTAGTTCCTCTATTTTTTTCTGCCAACTAGAGTTCGTCAGTTTATTTGTTATTGGACCTCTCCACCCTTGTCTTCTATCATACGACTCGATACCATTTCTTAAAGAAATAATTGCTTGCAATTGATAATTTACATCTAAGGGAGTTCTTATAGATAGTCCTTCTGAATATAATTTCTTAAAGCCGTATTTTTCCTTAATAGATCTTCTAACTTCTTCTGTATAGGAATTTGCTTCATTTAAAATTTCAATCTTTCTCCTTTTTAGTTTAATATCCGACTTTTTAAATTTTTCTAATTGTTTTTTAGAAATATAATTATTGTCTTCTAAATTTTGTATCACGAGATTTCTTCTAAATTTCGCAACATCAGGATATCTAAATGGATCATATCTACTTGGTGCTTTTGGCAAAGCTGCTAATAAAGCTGCTTCTGTATAATCTAAATCCTTAACTGATTTATCAAAATATTCCAAACTTGCCGCTGCTATTCCATACGTGCCTTGACCCAAATATATCTGGTTTAAATATAACTCTAAGATTCTTTTTTTTGAGTAAGCTCTTTCAATTCTAAATGCTAATATTGCTTCTTTAATTTTTCTGTTAAGAGAAACTTCGTTAGTTAATAAAAAATTTTTTGCTACCTGCTGAGTTATGGTAGATGCTCCCTCTAATCTTTTGTTATTGCTTATATTCTTTAAGTTCTTAATAAGAGCCCTTAAGATACCTTTAGCATCAACTCCTGGATGATTAAAAAAATTCTTATCTTCAGCAGACAAGAAAGAATTTACTACTTTTTTAGGAATTGATTCATACGGAATGAATAATCTTTTTTCTAAAGCATATTCTGCTATCAACTTTCCATCATTTGAATAAACTCTGCTTGATATGGGAGGTTGATAATTAGACAATTTTTTATAATCTGGTAATCCGATAGAGAAATACCAAAAAGTTGAAAAAGCAAAAAATAGACAGGCTAGTAAAAATATAATCAAAAATTTTATGGAAAAATTTAAAAATCTAAACATCTTGAATTATTAAATGAATAATTTGGCTATCTTTGGGCATAATTATCTAATAGTATTATTAATCAGTGCATTTAGTGATAAAATTGTATATCATAAGATCATGTCTAATATCAAAATTACAAAATTCAACAGATTAAAAGGAATCCAACTAAAATGGAAAAAAATTTATACATCGATGCTTCGCATCCTAATGAAACCCGTATCGTTCTTAAATCTAACTCCTCAATTGAGGAATATGAGTTTGAAGATAAAAATAAATTAAACTTTAAAAACAATGTTTATCTTGGAACAATAAGTAGAGTTGAACCCTCTTTACAGGCTGCATTTGTTAACTTTGGAAGAGTTAGGCATGGTTTTTTAGCATTTAATGATATTCAGTCTGATTATTATCAAATTCCCTCTGAAGATAAAGAAAAAATTAAGAATGCAGAAGAGAAAATTAGAGAGAATTTAAAGAATAAAAATTTGGAAGAATTGTCTAATGATAAAAATAAAGATGATCAAGTTGATAAGTCAGAGGAAAAAAGTCCAATAAAAACAGATGAGGATGTAAAAAAAGAATACAGAGAAGAGTTAAAAACTTCTTACGGTTTAAAAAGATATAAAATACAAGAAGTTATAAAACCTGGTCAAGTTATACTTATTCAAGTTATAAAAGAAGAAAGAGGACAAAAGGGGTCTGCTTTAACTACATTTATTTCCTTGGCAGGAAAATATATTGTATTGATGCCAAACACTCCTAAGGGTGGTGGTATATCTAGAAAAATTTTTAGTTCTTCAGATAGACAAAAAATAAGAAATATACTTAATCAAATTGAAATTCCAAAAAGTATGGGTGTAATTGTTAGAACTGCTGGAGCTAACAAAACCAAAAATGAAATTGAAAAAGATTTTCATAATACAATAAAAACTTGGGAAGAAATTGGTAACAAAGCATTAAATTCGAATGCTCCCTCTTTAGTATATGAAGAAGGAGATATAATTAAAAGAACTCTGAGAGATACTTACGATAATGAAACCAAAAATATATATATTGAAGGAAATGAAGCTTACCAAAAGGCAAAAAAATTTATGAAAGAATTAATGCCCAAAAACGTCAAAAATGTAAAAAAATATAGGGGTAAAATTCCACTCTTTCATGATGCTAATATTGAAAAAGAATTAAATAATATTTTTGAACCAGAAGTTAAATTAAAATCT
>MDSV01210702.1_pt1 | contig 17726 bp, 12 predicted proteins | sample 810851 | NCBI WGS metagenome assembly MDSV01 (sample SAMN05326640, study PRJNA326480) | marine metagenome | isolation source: seawater | place: Atlantic Ocean: North East | collected 2012 | reverse complement strand
TGTTGGTCCTTCTTCCACCGCAACAGTTTCTTGGCCAGACTCTGGGCTACACAATATCTCAGTTGTTGCATATGATAATGACAACTCACAATCTCAAATTAGAACTGGAATAGTAAACATCACAAATGTACCGCCTACTATCGAGAGCCTAGGTTCAACTCAACCAATATTCGAAGATGATGACATCACCTTTACCGCTGTGGTTTCCGATACTGCTTCAGATGTTGATTCACTAATCGTCTGTTGGGATTTAAACCCGATGGTAGACGGCGACAGTGATGGAATCAGTGACAATGATTGTGATGAAACTGGTTTGGAATTAACTGCATCATGGCCTAGCATGGGCATTAGACAAATTACTGCAACCGTAACTGATGACGATGGTGCAAGTGCATCAACTTCAGTTAATGTAAGCGTTCTAAATATTTCACCAAAGGCAAAAATAACCAATGAAACAGATGTTCTAGCACTCAATGAAGGTGATAATGTAACTCTATCTGGATTCACATCAACCGAGACACCTAGTGATAAATTGAACTTGATTTATGCATGGGATAGCGATCACTTAGATTCTGACTTGGATGGTGAAAATACTGGAGAAGTTGATTTCTACGGAGTTGAATATACAATCGAAAATCTCCCTCCAGGGAACTGGATTGTTACCTTGACAGTTACAGATGATGATGGCGAAAGTACCTCTACTACTATCGAATTGAGTGTTGCAGAAAAGCCAGCAGATACTTTCCTTGAATCAATAACAGATACTGTTGGAGGAGTTGGTAGTATAGTTATTATCATACTACTGATAGTAGTTGTTGGACTTGCAGCATTCCTTCTCTTGACCAGAAATTCCGACTCTGGCAACGATAAGTATTCCGACTTAAACCTTGGAATTGGAACTCAGGGCAGTCAGTTCAGTGAACCAATACCTACTCAAACATATCAGCAAGTTGAATATGGTGCTTATGACCAAACGATGAGTCAACCCGTGGCTCAAGACCCATATGCTGCTTACAATCCAGCACCAACTCAAGCGGTTGCTCAAGACCCATATGCTGCTTACAATCCAGCACCAACTCAACCAGTCGCATCGCAGCCTGCTGCAGTACAACCTGCCGTGGCTACAGCGCCACCTATTCCAGCAACTGGTCTACCACAAGGATGGACAATGGAACAATGGCAACATTATGGCGCTCAATACTTAGCCGCACAAAACACTGCTCCTGCTCCTGTTCAACCAACAATTACAGATACTAGACCCGCAACTGCAAATTCGAATCTGACAGATTTACTCGATGATTTGGACTTGTGATGTGAGCATTAATGGCGAATCTTTGGCAATTTTTTGGACTTCCTGACCCTGAAGGTGCTAATAATTCTAAGAAAAAAACCAAGTCAAAAACAACTAAACCACAAGAAGATGTAAATCAACAGACGTTGATTCCTATCGCTGAACCTGTACCAGAATTACAAATACCTGCCGAACCACAAGAAATTAAACAAACTAATCCTTTGAAAAACAATAATCTAGTTGCTATCCCGTTGGGTTGGAAAGGCCCTATTTCAGCAGATGGTGAGCCTTTTCATGATTTAGGAGTTAACAACTCAGCAAGGCGCTCATTTCCTTCTAGAGCTCTACGCTATGTCGCTCCTGATGAGAAAAAACGAATACCAACTAGAGGAATTGGGCAAAGGATTTCAACTGGGGACACTGTTATTGTTGACTTGAGAAGTCTAGTCCATATGGATGCTCATCAAAATGCATGTAGAAGAGAACTCAAGATGATGTGTGAAGAGATTGGAGTAGAGGTTTTTGCTTTGGACGCTGAAGATAAGTTATTGATGATTCCTGGATGTGATGTAATTGTTGATAGAGGAAGTAATCATCTAGGACTAAATCCACTAATGTAAATTCACTTTGATGGCTATTTTCTTAAAAACTGTACCGTTTAACATGGTTTATGGGGGAGAATTCGGGCAGAGCGATTCTCAACAAAATGACTGGGAATTATATCTCCCATTTCATGTCGTCCGGAATTATGGTCATATTATTCCTATTTGCGGTTTCTTGGCTATCATATTCTACTTCAGATTACTCATTTAGACAAGAAAATTATCAGGTTGAAATAGCCTATATTTTGACATCGCTTATTTCTCTTGGATGGATGATGTCAATGGTAGTTGGGATTTCTTTCGACCTATTTCCATTAACTCACAATCTCGATTCATATAATCAAACACATTCAACACATTATCTATTCATCAATATAATTGGACAATTATTGATAATTGTTAGTATTTTCTCGAATAACCTCGGACTATTATTTGAGATGAGTACTATTGGGATGGTTCTCCTTTGCTGGGGAGTTTTGAGCATCGCATGGCCTAGTTGGAAATTACATAGAAATTCCTTAGAGGAGAATATAAATTGTGGAAATGTAGCATTGATTCCTTCAATACTTATTCCTATTTCATCGTTGGTTATACTAGCATGCTGGATCTTTAGGCAACATACTGGACTTCTAGAATTTGGACTAGCATTCAATGTCATTGTTATGATGGGAACGATTACGTTGAGTTTGATCTTAGCACATTTCAATAGAAGATTAAGTTGGGAGGTTGTTAAATTCAAAAACTTCCGCCCTGTAGTCTCAATATACCTAGGCCTTGCAATAATTCATTCATTTGCTTCTATGTGGCACGCTCGTGGAGACATCAGTCAGACTATTTTTGAGTACTCATTAGCCGCACCACTGCTGTGGGGATTTATCTCAACAAGACCGATTAAGACTATTGTAAATTCAGTAGGTTCGCAGCAAAAACCTCATTCAAGACTTATTGGGACTGCTCAATGGTTCTTCTTAGTCACAGCATTAATGGCCATAATTCCTGACTTTAATCCAGGTAAATTCACGAATATCACCTATGTTGGATTTATGTTCTCATGTGCAGTACTATCTACTTGGGGTTCAGGAATCTATCTCCACCAAGACCATTTACACAAATCGATTCATAATCGACCTGGCTTGTGGTCGATAATTATCATAAACGCCGTCGGTATTCTCTCATTATTTCTCATCGGTTTTGAAGTCACGATTTTCGGTGAATATTCAGATTTAGTATATTTCTTTATGAGAAGTATAGCCTTGGGATTAATGATTATTTTCATATTCGTATTATTAATTCGGGACCTATTCTTTTCAATGGACACTTGGCATCGTATTCCAATGTCTATGGATAGATATGTTTCATGAAAATTCTTTGGAAATCTCCTCAATACTTTTCATTGCACTCTCCGCAATGCCAAGGACTGTTGATTGACTACCATCAATTAAAGATGCAAATTCGGACATTTCTCCAGCTAAATCATAACCGCCTGCTTTACCCTTCCATGATCCATTCAGTACTAATTCAACCAAATCTTCATCCGATAACTGCTGAAACTCTACTATTGATGAATCGGTGTAAAATATCCATGCCCCAGAAAAATATATTCCAGTTGAACTCCAAACTCTGTGCCTTCTACCAGAGAGCCGATGTAACATCATTGCAGCCTCAACTTCATCTTTGGGCTTACCAAGTGCGACCTTATCGACATCTGGGTCTGCCAACATAGTATCGCTAACTATGATTAAATCAAATTCATCTAGATTTTTTATAGCATCTGCTTTTTTCTTACAGATCTCAAGAACCTGTTCTTCCACTTCAATTTCACCAGCTGTTTCATCAATTCCAATAAGCGCTTTAGATACGAGATTTGGAAATAATTCGGTTATCATTTGTTGGCGCCGAGCGGAAGCAGAAGCAAGCCAGACTCTAAGCATGATTCGCCATAGTGTCTAAATTATGTTTCTTTCCTCTAAAATTGAAAATAAATGAGACATATTCAAGTGATAGGTGGTACTGGAATAACCGGTGCCAGCATGAGCGATATCCAAAGAATCCCAACCCACATTGAAGGTTTAGACGAGAATATGCAAGGTGGAATTCCACAAGGTCATATCTGTTTAGTAGCCGGTGCATCGGGTGCAATGAAATCCAGTCTTACATTTTCAATGCTTTACAATGCTGTACTTTACGGGGAGACCAGTGGAATATATGTCACCCTAGAACAAGGCAAAGATTCACTTCGTGCTCATATGAGTAATATGGGAATGAATGTTGACGACCCTCGGGTAAGAAATAGAATTGCTATAATTGACTTAGTAGATCTTCGGGTTCAATTAGACGAGCAAGGAATGAGTAATCGTGTTGACTGGATGGGGCAACTAATCAAGCAATTGACATCCTATCGTCAATCTATCGGATTTGAACTTCTAGTATTCGATTCATTAGGAGCTTTCTTCACGCTGACTAAAATGGAAAATCCTCGTGATGAAATATTCAGACTCTTTGAAGCGGTTAGAAGACTAGAACTAACCTCATTCTTCATCTGTGAAATGACAGGTGAAGACCACAAACAATTCGGAGAATATGGTATTGAAGATTATCTTGCTGATGGTGTGGTCCACTTGGTTATGGAGAGAAGTGGCGATGATGTAAAAAGAAAGATGAGCATTATCAAAATGCGACATACAAATCACATGCTTGGCTACAAACCATTCACATGGAAACCTGATGAACAAAGATTCACTACTCTGTGATTATTCTACAGTCACGGATTTTGCTAGATTACGTGGTCTATCAACATCGCAATCAAGTTCTAATGCGGCATGATATGCAATCAATTGTAGAGGCACTACGGTTAGAATCGGCGATAAATCGGGATGTACGTTAGGAATTGCAATGTTTATGTCTCCTTCTTCGCTAATATTGTCCCCTTTTTCATGAATCAGAATTATCTTTGCTCCTCGTGCCTTACATTCGTGAATTGCAGAGACTGTCTTTTGCTTAACATGGTCATTTGGAACTATGAAAATCACAGGGCTTCCCTCTTCAAGCAAAGCGATAGGACCATGTTTCATTTCTCCAGCAGGATAAGCCAAGCACGGAATGTAAGCAACTTCCATTAATTTTAATGCGCCCTCTTTAGCAACTGGTGCTGAAATACCCCTGCCTAAAAATAGTACACTTTTAGCATCCTTTACAGCATTAACTGCTTCCATTATGGGACCTTGCTCCTCTAAATATTCTTCAATCAAATGAGGAATCTGTTGCAGACCTTGGATTAATTTCTGGCCTCTTTCCTTACTGATGGAGCGAGAACGTCCTACCTGTATTGCAAACATTGTCAAAGCAGCAACCATGTTTGAAAATGCCTTTGTCGATGCTACTGCTTGTTCTGGCCCAGAGTGAATGTATACGCCTTGACCACATTGTCTTGCAATTGTTGAGCCTACAACATTGACAATTCCATGAACTTGGCCTCCTTTGAGTTGAATCTCCTTGACCGCTGACAATGTATCTGCAGTTTCTCCTGACTGAGATACTGCAAAATGAAGCGCTTGAGGATCAATAACTGGGTCATTGGTCCTAAATTCGCTAGAGATGTGTGCAACAGCTGGAACTCTGGCCAATGACTCGATCAAGATTTGCCCTATTTCTGCTGCATGCATTGCAGTTCCACAGCCAAGTAATCGGACATGTGGTAATTTTGATAATTCCAGTGGTGATAATTTCAATCCGCCAAGACGACCATTGCCTCTAACACGGTCAAGTCTACCACTAATACAATGACGTAGTGCATCTGGTTGCTCAAAGATTTCTTTCAACATGAAGTGTGGGAACTCACCTAAATCTGCTTCTCCCCACTCGTCTTCAAGAACAGTAATACTCGCTTCTTTATTGACTCCATTCAAAGAACTCATCGCTATTGAATCAGAGGTTATTGTTGCAATGTCTCCGTCTTCTAGAAAAACAACTCTTTGCGTATGGGTAGTCAGTGCATGTGGGTCGCTTGAAATGAACATCTCATTGTCGCCTTTACCTATAATTAGAGGCGAGCCATTTCTTGCGCACACCATGACATCATGATTGAGAAAAATAGCACAAATACCCCAAGTACCATGTAATTTGGAAATAGTTCGATGCATTGCAGAGGTCGGATTATTGTCTCTAGAAAGTTCATAATCTAGAATATGAGCAATCGTTTCAGAATCAGTTTCACTACTCAAAGAAATGCCTTTCCTTTCCAGTAAGGTCCTAAGGGTTCTAGAATTTTCAATTATTCCATTATGAACAATTATGACATCACCAGAAACTGATGCATGGGGATGTGCATTTTCATCTGAAACTACTCCATGTGTTGCCCATCTTGTATGAGCAATACCCATGTTTCCTGGGACGTTGTTAGGAAGTATTGATTGTAATTCTGCAACCTTACCAACTTTTTTGTATACTGAAAAGGATTCATCCTTGACAGCTATTCCTGCTGAATCATAACCTCGGTATTCTAAACGCCTCAATCCTTCTACTAAGATTGGCGTTGCTAGTTTATCGCCCATATAAGCAAAAATTCCACACATTTAATTCACCTATAGATTTACTACTGCTGAACAAATAGGACAAACCGTTTTCCTCAGCATCATGTCTTTGACAGTGAATTTAGCAGAACATTCAGTACAACTTACTTCACGCTGAGGGGTTGGCATTCCAGCAATCGGAGGTAGATTTCCAAGTGGCGGTAATTCTCCGTCGCCTAATGGTGGTAGAGCAGGAAGTGGCGGCAAGTCAAGTTCTGCATCTAAAGGAGGTAATGTAGCATCTAAAGGTGGTAGATTCGCAACAGGAGGATTAGATAACATTTTTTCCGTGATTTCGGCAATCTCTCTTTGTTGTTTACGCTTCATTCTACGATCTAGCCGACTATTTCCTTGCCCAGTTTCCACCTTTGACTCTAGAGTTTCAGCAAGTGTTGTCTCTTTTTCTTCTTTCAGTTCATTTTCAGGCAAAGTCTGAACTGATGATTGAACTACTAATTCTTCTGAGTCTAGATTTATTGCTAATTCACCATCATCTTCTTCGATATCTACCATTAGTTCAACTGCATCGTCATCCACTTGACTTTGAATGATTAATTCTTCTTCTTTCTCTCGACGGAGAGAACGTACTGAAACTACTAGCCCAGCCAATAACACTACCATGACAAATACTGATACTCCAAGTATTATTTGTTGAGTTTGTCTATCGCCTGGCAATGGTGCAAGCAATGAATCAATGAATGACTTCGAGGAATCAGGAACTTCTTCTGCTTCAAGTGAAGCCAAACTCCGTAGTGAAAGTACTCCACTACTAGATGACAATACTATTATTCCATCTTTATCTAATCCAGCATAACCTAGAACAAATCCTTCAGAAATCATATTTGACATTGCAAATTCTACTCCATTCCCATTATCGCTTACTGTACCATAACGAGTCATTGGCCCGTAAACATTGATCTCATCAAATAGAATGCGGACGTCTTCTCCGTCTGAATTAAGTTGTAAATTACTAGCGCCTTGAGCATCAAAGTATGACGCTTCGTCTACAGACCACGCATTATCAGTGACCGCGTATGCTATTTTTGAAGATGCCCCGCTACCTTCTATCCAAGAAGCGATTAGAATATCTCTTTCGTTTTCTTGGATAGTCTCTAATTGGGCATGACTTGCATCATCGCCAACTGAATATTGGAATGACCATGAAGACATCCATTCTTTCCCATGCGCATACATCAATCCAACTCTTTCTATACCCGAAACATCATCTCTCATTTCTTGGTATAGTATGTGCAGATTCTCATCACCTAGGGAGATAGCTAATGAATCGCCTTCTGATGGTTTGATATCAATATTGTATAGAACATTACTAAGACTCCAAGAACTTTCAACTTGTGGGGAATCAGAAATCATAACGAAAATGGAGGTTGAGTCTTGCCATGAACCTCCTGTGGCTATATCGCGATGATATCCTGCAAGAACCATTCTATCGCCATTTTGAGCTAAATCAAGACCCCAATATCTCCCTTCTGAAAGTTTGATTGGAGTCATATGACTTTGAATCGAAGTTGTTTCTCCTGAACTCGTAATAGAGGTCATAGAAATATCTGTTAAGAAATAACCGGATTGACTTAGTTTATTCTCAGTCCAAGCGGCCTGTACAAGTCCATCATCTCTCTTCATTACTGCTAATTCACCAGCCCAAGAATCTGCTAGTTTGACTTGACCTGGAACTGACAATGAGTCGGTGATAGTTCTAACATGTAATTCACCATCCAAAGTAGTGAATAATAATCCACCTTCATCTAAGCCAACAAAATCTAGAATTATTTCATTAGAAATTAAATTTAACCTGACGGGTGAACCAATATTTACATTATCAACTACAACGCTAAAGACATATGTACTAAACTCATTTTCAACACCATCGCCTTGTAGTTCTGCTTTAAATTCAGTACTTCCAAGAATAGAACTTGATTCATTTATCACAAAGGTCACTTCTTCATAACCCGAACTAGATTGCGAGCCTGGTATTTGCATTATCATCTCTTGTCCAACATCGGTCCATCCGCCATCTCTCATGTACAATTTCATAATCAAATTATTTGCATCGGTTTGTCCCAAATTATCAACTCTCACATTGATGTTGTAAGACATATCAGGTGCTGGTATTACCGGGAAGGTTTTGACCGCACCAGCCATGAATCTCAGCGTTGGTTCAACCGGTCTTTCAGTAATTTCAAAATTGAATGTATAGGTATTATCATCTCTTTGTAAATCTGAATGAGTATTTGATGGATCTATGCTTATCATCACTTCATGAACACCCACTTCTGTCGCCCACCAGTATAGGGTTATTTCTCGAGAATCTCCTTCCTTGAGTGAACCAATGGTTGCTTCTGATGGATAGATTTCTGAATCACTTCCAGGGGCGTCTAATTTAACAAAAACATCGTTAACATCGAGGTCACCTACATTGGCAATTGTAAAGTCAATTGTTAATGCAGAACCTGCAACTGCAGATTGCATAGGCAAACCGACTTCATCTTTAATTCCAACAACTCCCGTAAATATAAAGTCTGGAGCTGCTGGTTGATTGTCAATAGTGAATGTTCTTCTTACGTCATCTGTCTTGAGACCACTTTCATTAACCATCCTAAAACTCAGTCGAGTCGAACCATCAGGTACTTCTCTTGAATCCCAACTAAAAGACCAATCTTGATTTCCTACTTCTAGCTCTGGTAAACTCATTGCGAATTGCCAATCTCCACTGTCTATTTTGAATTCGATATAATCATGTTCAACACCTTCTACGGTACCTGAAAAATCCACATTGCCCTGAAGAGAAGTACCTACTACTGGGCTAGCGAGAGTAATTCCCATTCTAGCTAAATTAATTACCCGGAAATCTATAGCCGACTCGGTTTCAGTTTCGGTATCAACTGCTCTAACACTAACAAGAACATAATCTTCATCAAGTTCTATCCATTCAGATTTAATGTTCACATTAAGAGACCATTGATCAATATCTCCACCTGCAATCGTCCATGGTTTGAGTTCCTTGGTATTTCCAGACTCTAAGTACTGAACGATGTTTACCTGAATTTGATCATATGCGATTCCTTCGGGAACATCTGTAGTCCCAGAGATTGTAACCCTGCTACCTTCCATCCACCATGAACCATTAGTCGGTTGGGAGATTTCGACGTGATCGCCTGAACCATTTCCAGTAGGTGGAGGAACAATAGCCCCTCCCTCCAAGGGTGTACACGGTTTGTTGAGGGCCATGTCTATTGCGCAGGATGCATCGATTAATCCGAAGCCCCACTTGTCATTCCATCGATTTGAAACTGAGGTTTCTGATGCCTTATCTTGTTGAATCTCAGAAGAATTACGAATTATATCTCTAATTTCTAAAGCATCTAATGATGGATTTGCTTCAATCACTGTTGCAACAACCCCTGAAGCGATTGGAGTCGCCATACTAGTTCCATCTTTTTCATCATAATCTGAATTCGCTTCTGGCCTAGGTGCTCCGGGTATTGAAGTGCCTGTAGCAGCAGTAGCTGAAATTATGTTTGAACCAAATGAAGCGATATCTGGTTTTAGTTCATCCCAGTCATCATCATCACCATCGGTTAAACGAGGGCCGTAGTTTGAGTAACTTGCTATACCATCATCGGTACGATTAATCGTACCAAAATCACTGGCTGCTGCAACAGATAGTCCATAATCGGCACTTGCTGGAGAAGGGACTCTCTTAGAGCCATCATTACCCATAGCAATTACACAAACTATATCTTGATCAATTGTTGCATTATTGACTAGTCTTGCTTCTGTTCCAGTCCCATTGTCACCTTCATCGCCTGGATTTAGTGGAGAAGAAACTGAACCAAATGACATTGAGCCTATTTGAATTCCACTGGCTGAAGAATTGTGCCCCCAATCCTTATTGGCATTATTTATCATCCATTGAATCCCATTTAGCGAGTATTGTGAGTTTGTACCGCCTGCATCAGTTAGGACTTTGATATCGACAAGATAAGCCCCCGGCGCAGTTCCAGTATGTACTCTTGAGGAATCTCCTGTACCTAATGCTGAACCGGCAACGTGAGTTCCATGGCCCTGCCCATCATCTGGATCTTGTGTTCCATCAGGATTAGATGCCGTTGACGTTGCATCATAACCTCCAACCCATTTGTGGTCATCATATGAAGTTGGATCATCCACCACTGGATCATCATCAATATCATCGAAATCATTCAGAGAACGATGCTCGTTATCAACACCTGTGTCTAAAATAGCAATTACGACCCCATCGCCTGTATAATCACGTTCATATGCAGTAGCGGTATAGACATCGGATGGATATGATCTGGTGGCCTTTGAAGCGATATTATTGAAAGGAATCATTACATTCTGCATCTCGATGACAACTACTCCTTCAAGATGATAAATATCCATTAATGCACTCACTGGGACTTTGTCAACAACTATTGAATCAACACTATCTAATGTTTGAAACCAAGCATCATTTTCTTGCCCAATCCATGAATGGCTTCTTAGAATCTGTTCTAATTTTTGCTCTTCTTCTTGCCCGGGATGCCAAGCATAATCAACTACAATAGCAACAGTTTTTCGTCCATCTTCACCGATTATTGCTGTAGGTGATATCGATTCCTGCCCTGCTAAAACTCTCTGTAGCCTATCATCCATTCCATTCCAATCTAAATCTGGACCGTATGAAAGCCACCATTCATTCTTTTCAGAGGCAGGTTGTGTGGTTCGTAAATCTGTTCTAAGTGGTCTCTCACAAAGTTCATCTCCGCACATCAATGGAGGTAAACCTTCAACCAATATCGGGCTTTCATGAGTCACTGGGGCAACTTGTACTACTTGTTCATTGGAGTTGGCATTAACTCCAAATGAGGACATATCAGATACTAAAAAAATCATCACGATTAGCAATGCAGTGCGTTGCATTTTCGCGCCGTTGATCATACGAGTCATTTCCTTCCCCATTGCGTGGAGCATGGTTCATGCTTTGAGGGTATCCTTTGAATGTTCACTCCCCAGCCCCTTTAGGGGCTTGGGAGATTATTTCAATTCAAGGCCAATTGAAATGTTCAGGTTCTCTCGAACACTGCATATGAGGGCCATCAAATCGTTCGATAACCGCTACCTTGTTACCACATACCGGACATGTCGATCTATCAGCGATATGCTCCATCCAAGCAATACGAGTTTCTGGTTCATCACTTGAATCTAATAGGCTTTGCATGGCCTCTCTAAGGTTCTTTGGAATTTCAAAACCTCTTGAAGACCAAGGGTCTTCAACCGAATCTAATTTTTTCATAGATTTCTTCATTCGCCTTTGCTTAGCAAAAACTTCTGGAGATGACGAGGGACCTCCGTCTACAACACCGAGCGGAGTTGGCCCCCCTCTAGCTATTAGAGGTAGCATAACATATGATAGAACAAATCCTCCTAAATGAGCCATGTGAGCAACGTCGCTTGGTCGAGACAAACCATAACTAGAATATGCTCTAAAAACTTCTATTGCGAAGTAGAACAAAGCAAGATAGATTACTGGCCATTTCCTAATAAGAATTAGAGGGAATGGTATTTCATCCTTGGGCCATCCAGCAAGGTAGGCTCCAAATAATCCAAACGCTGCACCTGAGGCGCCCAATGCTGGAGTTGTAGAGTCGATATTAAACAGGAACCAAGCGAAAGACCCCCCAAATAATCCTATCAAGTATATTGCTGCAAATCGTTTCATTCCTAATCGCTGCTCTAAAGGAATCCCAACTAGAGAAATTACCAGAATATTACCCAAAACGTGCGTAGCATCAAATTGACTGTGAAGAAAACCCGCTGAGAAAAAAGTAATCCATCCCGAAGGCTCTCCTGCTCTTGCCGGAATCATCCATAGGTCGCTCCATAACCAATCATTTACCCAACCTTGGTTGGCAAATAAAGTCCATATTACTTGGACTAAATAACCAAGCAACAAACAAACTGTGATTGACAAAGCAATCGATGTTTTATTCCTTACAGAGTAGACTAAAGGCCAGATTATGACACCGAGCCAAACGAAAAAAAGCGCCCACTCAACTCCTCCAAATGAGTGGATTTGTGCGGCCATGACAATGCTTTGAGGCTTTCACTTTTGAACTACCGCAAAAATTGAGTGTTGGGCAAGCATTCATTGCCGGAACTCTCGTCGGCAATACATGGCAGATACCCTGCTTGAACTCGATGGAGTCACAGTACGCCGGGGTATCGACATCGTGCTATCAAATTTTGACCTTTCACTTGATGGGGGCCAATGTACTATTTTACATGGAGAAAATGGTTCGGGCAAATCAACAGTGATCGAAGCATCCGCCAGACTATTACCTTTGGAGAAGGGAGAAGTTCGCCATCATTCAATTATGGTTCATGACCATGAAGGGAGAAGAAAAACTCCTAAGTTTCCATTTGGATTAACTCTTCAATCAAATGGTCTTGTACCCAGTCAAACAATCCAGAAGCACCTCGAAACTGTATGCGCATTATCTCAATCGAATTGTGATTTAACCCCGATTTTAGAGAGTTATGGCCTGTCTCATCGCCGCCATGATAAAATTGCACATCTATCAGGAGGTCAGCAGAGGAAGGTTTCAGTGATTTCAGGATTGATTCCTGCGATGTTGAGCAAAAAGCCGAGGCTTATTCTACTGGACGAGCCTGATTCTGGGCTTGATGATTCATCCATTGAGACCCTGAAAACTCACATAAATCAACTCAGAAGTGCAGGTCATGCAATATTGATTGCAACTCATGATGAGCGACTATTTGACTGTGCTACATCTCTTCATGACCTCACAAATGAAAAACAAAATGAGCCTACTTCATCCGAAGCTTGGGAGAATATTGGCACTGAGGCAAATAATACATTTCTGACTACTAAGATGGGATGGAAATATAATGCTTCCACATTGATTTCTATTCAAAGAAATTGGCTAGCATCTCTAATTGTCATTGGAGCATTGCTGGCACTAGTAGAGCCCCTATCGATTGAAGATCAAGATGTTTTATTGATGGGTTTTGTACTCGCACCTGCATTAACAATTGGGCTGGTAGGAGATTCAGTAACTTCAATGCTTAAAGAACAAAGAGCAATTGATTGGTGGAGAGCACAAGTCAATTCGATTCCTAATTCCAATATTGAATCCTTCCTTAGCGGAATTATCTTGACTATGTTCTCAATGCAGTTATTCTTGCAAGAATTTGATTGGAGAATAGTTTTCATTGGGGGGTTAGTTGGTTTTGCTACTACATTCTGCCTGCGCTTCTTACAGTTGAGTACAATGAGACTAGCCCGAACAAATGCAGTCTTCATCAGACTATTGACTCCAATTCTTATTCTACCATGGGCAATGATTGTAGAATACTGCGTGATGCTTTGATTTGATGAATTTTCAAGGTGCAAGTTGAAAAGGTATGCCATAGACGAAAGCCCATGCGAGTGCGCCATGGTGAAGTTTTACTCGCATCCGGTTTCGCAGGCATAATGATTACACTATTTCTTGCCTTGAAATGGGCGCCGAGTGTTTCTATCGACGCTTTCGCATCTCCAGCAGCTCAACGAATTTTCTATTGGCATGTCCCATCAGCTTGGGCTGCTTTCATAGCATTCAGCATACTATTTTTGGGATCTGCACTATGGGTTTTCAAAAGAAGCGCATTTGGTTGGAGATTACATGTTGCTGGTTCTGAAGCAAGTCTTGCTTGTGGCTTGATGGCTGTTTGGTCTGGATGTGTGTGGGGTGCAGCAGAATGGGGAACTCCATGGGATTGGACAGATGTAAGATTAAACACATTTGGATTGTTAACATTACTAGCTTTATTCTTGGTTCTTGGTCGACAAAGTCAGCCTGATGGAGTGGAGACAAGAGATACCTTTTCCACTTTCGGACTATATGGATTCGTCCTAGTTCCAATAACTTATATCGCTACAAGAATTTGGCAAATTCGCCACCCTGGCCCTGTTATTGGCGGTGGAGATGATAGTTCCCTTTCTTCTGATATGGGCCTAGTTCTACTTCTTGGTGCAATTTCATTTACAATTCTAATCGCAGGACATATGGTTATGTCAGCTCGTATTACCGAGTATGAACAAAGGTTAGAGAGACTACAAAATAAGGTCGATGGGCGGATTTGAAATGGAAGGAATGACATACTTGGCAATAGCATACTTAGGAATGATTCTAGGTCTGGGTATTTGGACTTGGACTGTTGTAACAAGAAGTAGAAATCTACAATTGCGTATCAAAGCGCTAGAAGATAGTCTGGGATTAGAAGAATTTGAATCAGATATTATCACTTCAGAAGTCAATGAAAGCGATAAAAAGTAAGCCACAGGTTCAAGTCAATGATTTTACTCCCGCGTCATGGTGAGTCAAATGTCTTCGAATCTTGGAGATGATTTTTGTTTGGTTTGTGGCTCGCCACCGCCTCTTTTTGGAGAGCGTATGTGTGAGGCGTGTCTAAGGAAAAGAATACATCTTGCAGAAGTTCCAGAAAATGTTCCTTGGGTTAGATGTGCCAGATGTGGAATTGTCGAGATTCAAGGAAAATGGGTTCACTTAGATGAGACCGATATATGGGATGAATTGGTTCAACGTCATTTGAAATTTCATCGAGATGCAGAAGATGTACAACTTGCCATGGAAACCAGAACTGTATCCGATAGACATACCTTGATTTATTTACAACTAGAGGGAGTCATCGAGGATTTATTGTTCAAAGAAGAACATACAATGAGGGCAAGAATGGCGAACGGCGTTTGTTTGACATGTACTCGAAGAGCAGGGAATTATTTTGAAGCGACCGTTCAACTCCGTTCAAGTGGAAGGAAACTTTCTGAAGATGAATATGTCAAACTCAGAGCAACATTAGATGATGTTTTGGAATCGCTTTCCGATGACCCTATGTTCTTTATCACTAGTGAGGGACAAGTCACAGGAGGATATGATGTAGTCTTAGGAAGTAAAGGATTAGCACGTTCTTGGGGTCGACATCTAGTCAAAGAATATGGGGGGCAAACCGTAGAAACCAATTCTACTGTTGGGCGTAAAGATGGTGTCGATGTAACTAGGCTAACTATGCTTTACAGAAAACCAGGATATGACCTTGGTGATGTAATTAGGTGGAGAGATAATTTCTGGAGACCTTCAACTTGGACAAAAGACGGAGCGATTGTTGAACGCATTGACAGGCAAGAAAGAACCGGAGCCTCTTGGAGAGATTTGGAATCCGCAAATGTAGTTTCACGGATGTCTGAACATTTGGTTGTGGATTTGATAACTCAAGATTCTTCAGTTGGAGAATTTCTTGACCCGCAGTCTTGGGTAATGGCATCGGTTCGACTTCCCTGGGACCATAAAGGCGAAAAGAGAATAAGATTGTCACGTATTGAAGGAGAATGGATGGCTCTACAGCATTTAGCCTTGGATGAGAATACGGAGGAGGAAATAGTATGAGTGATGAAATTGATTCAAAGCCAGACATATTAGAATTAGCAAAAATCCTTGATAGCGAAGATATGATTGGATTTACTCGTGCCTTTGTTAAAGATTTCCAGAAAGGATTAGAGCACGTGAATCTTGAAAGATTTCCTTGGATTGAAGATATTGCAAAACAAAAGTGGAATGGCATAATCTGCCTAGGAATGGGTGGTTCCGCTGCTGGAGGAGATTTCCTAGCAGCATTGACCAACCTAAATGGTAAACTTCCAATTCATATTCAACGCGATTATACAATGCCATCTTGGTGGAATAAATCATGGTTAGTCATAGCAACCTCGCACAGTGGAAATACAGAAGAGGCTCTTTCTGCAAGCCAAATAGCATTGGATTCTGGGGCGACTGTTGTAGTAATATCTACTGGCGGGATGTTAGCAGGGATGCCCGAAATATATTCTAGATGTTATCTTATTCCATCGATAGGAGGACAACCTCCGCGCTCTGCATTTGGACACATATTTAGTAGACAAGTCGGCCTTTTAAGGCACCTTGGAGTTATTGATATGCCTGCTGAAAATAGCGATAAAGAAATGTTGGAAAGATTACAAATTGCGTGTGATGGTTTTGACATAATTAGTGATCCAACTGGGGATTTAGTAGAACTCGCATCATATATGGAATCAAGACCTATTGCAATTGTTGGGCCTACTGAATTGATGCCAGCATTGAATCGATTTAAGAATCAATTAAATGAAAATTCAGCTAGATTCACTAGAATTGGCGTTATTCCTGAAATGAACCACAATGAAAGTGTGGCTTGGGGTGGAGTTGGTGGAGATAAAGATCCAGCCTCTGACCAACAGGTTTTACTATTCTTAACTTGGGAAGGGATGCATAAACGTGTTTCTCATCGTATCGATTGGATGATTGCCCATACCACTACTGACTTTGCTTGGAAGATGCAAGGTGAAGGCGATACATTACTAGAATCTCTATTGCATCTTTGCATAATAATGGATTGGATTTCGATTGCTTTAGCGCTATTACATGGTAAAGACCCTGCTGCCATAGGCCCGATTTCAGCATTGAAAGATTTCCTTAATTCAAAGAATTAGTTGATTAGTAAAGAGATCCAAGAACAAGCCTAGGGTCGGGATAAATATTCAGCGCCGATTCTCGGTTTTCTTTTTCAACTACACCTGGCATATCATAGGTTTCAGGCTCGATAAATGATAATTGAAAATGAACATGTGGGGGCCATCCACCATTTACTTCTTCACTTCCTACTTTTGCTATCATTTCACCTGCGTTAATCTGTGAACCTACCTTGATATTTTGAATACTATCCATAGAAAGATGGCCATGTAATGCCCAAACCTTCCGCTTTGGACCAAAAATATTTGACCCGATATTTTCAGGAAGGGAAATGTAATGCTCGGTTATTATTGTTGGGCCATATGAACCGTCTTCTAAATTATTGCCAAAACTATGTATTATTCCATCGGAAAAGGCGTACACAGGTGTGTCAACTGGCGCTCCAATATCTAAGCCGATATGGACATCTCTAGTTCCACCAAATAATTCAGTGGTATACATCCCTGGTCGATATTCATCATATCTACCAATTTGATACTCATAGGGACAAGTCCAAGTTTTATCTTCGCCTCGTGTAAAGTCAAAAACCCAATACTCTTCTGGTAAATCGATGACTGAGTGAAACGCCTCTGCCTCTGCGACCATGACGCGATGAATGGGTGTTTTCTTTTGATTCTTAGCCGAACAATCAAGACCTAAG
>MDSV01153878.1_pt1 | contig 17726 bp, 14 predicted proteins | sample 810851 | NCBI WGS metagenome assembly MDSV01 (sample SAMN05326640, study PRJNA326480) | marine metagenome | isolation source: seawater | place: Atlantic Ocean: North East | collected 2012 | reverse complement strand
TCTTAATGAAAAAATACAAAAAACAATTTTGTTATCAATTTATTATTTTTTTTAAATTATAAATATACCATTATATCAATATATTATTTTCTATCTTAAAAAAAATTGATGTGTTTTTTTCTATCATAAATAATATTATAACTTAGACTTAGTCTCAGACGTGTTTTCAAATGTTGACGAAGTGCATATTGTTTCTCATCGTGCTCCTGGTAGCACAGACGAACAGTAGAGCAGAGGCTTTCGGTCACTCCTCGGAGTACATCCGGCGTGACTGTGTCGGGTACTTTTGCCACGAAGAAGTTGTCCAACACCCATCGACTTCTGTTTACCATGAGTTCGGACATCATCCGAATGTGGTTCACTATGTTGATATTAACACTGGACGACGCCGTCGGAGCATTTTTGACGACCGGCGTAGACGCCGTCGGAGCATTTTTGACGACCGGCGTAGACGCCGTCGCCACAGGTTTTGGTAAGAGGTCAAAAACTAGATTGTGAAAGCCTCTGCCTCATATTTAGCGGTGAACAGCTTATTTGGAGTTGCTTGTAAATAAATAAACTTTGTTTGAAATAACAAAAATTTGATTGTTTTTATTATTTTAAAATAACGAAGGTATCTTTAGAAAATCCGATTATTTTTTTAGTGTTAAAATCAAAACATTGACATTTGAAAATAAATAATTCTTCAAAAAGAGCGTCCATATATTTTTCTTTCGGCCTGGCAAATAATGGGTAATCGATGTCATTACTAAAAGCAAAGAATACTTCATATCTTTTAGTTTTTGAATAATCGTTCATAATAATTTCTCCTGACTCCCATTTAAATTCTTTGGAATCATTCGTTACAACTTTCCGGTCAATTCCAGTATAAGGACAAACCTTTAGTCTCTTTTCATCATTGAAATATTTTGACATGCTAGCAATATTTTCAGATGAAATAAATATAAATTTTATTTCAATTTATTGCGTTTTTATTTTTTAATAATATAAATATTATAGATTAATGGAAAAAAATAATTTTAAAAAAGAAGATGCTGGTTGCGATAAATATGGGTCTCAAAGATTAGAATTAGCCGTTTATCTTAGAGACCATGTATTAGATGATTTACATAAAGAATGGTTTATTGAAAATGGAACATTATTAGGTGCATGGAGAAATGGTAAATTTATTGAAAAAGATGATGATTTTGATATTGCATTATTGATTCATTCAAAAGATGAATGTCACCAATTGTATAATATAATTACAAAACAATTAATAAATTCAAAGTACAAAGCACGTCTTATTAACACATACGCATCTAAAATTGAGATTTATGACGAATCATATGGTAAATATAATCTAATTGGAAAAGCTTACAATAATCATGACTATCATTACGTTACTTTAGATATTCAATTCTATTTAAAAATCAATGATAATCAATATAACAAACTGTACTATATCAATCCGTCAAATAAAACTTTTCGTATTAATAAAAACATATTACTTCCTGTTGGCAAGATTGAATTAGAAAAAGAAATGTTTAATGCTCCTGCCAAAATAGAAGAAGTTTTAAAAGATAATTATGGCTCATTAGACCCAAATGCATCCTATAATTCTAAAACGGGATTTTATGAAATCGAATGAAGTAAATTATATTTAATATTTGTGTAATCGACAAGTTGTTTTGCATGTTTTAAATAGTTGGGTGTTTTGTCAAAACCAATTGCATCCCAAAAATCATTATAAGCATCGATATAATGGTCTATTTTTTGTCCAGGAAGGTTCTCATATTTTACAAATACATTCTTTTTCTTTTCTGTATTTTCTTCAAATAAATATATATTGCATTTTGAATCGACTGCATATGGATATGGAACACTACTATTCCCTAATGGAGACACATATCTTATAATTTCTGAATCTGTTTTAAACTCAAATACTCTTCCTGTACCACCTCCACCGATATAAATATATATATATTTATCTATTTTAAGAAGAAAAGAGTTACCATCTGCGTTCTTACCAAACCCTCCGGAGTATTCAGTTTGAAATTCTAATGGACTATGCCCAACAAATACTTTTTCAACTATTCTATCAATAATTGGATGTTTTCTATCATAGGGTAAATTTAAATGTTTTTCAGAAAAAATCTTATGGTTGTGCTCAATCTCATTTACATAAAGATATAGTCCGTCATCTCCTTTGCAATTCTCATCAAACGAATGAACTTTAACATTCTTATCATGAACAATAATTTCATAAAAATGAGCACCATTATTTCGTGTGTAATACACTATTTTTATATTAGATGGTGTATAATATAAATGTACAATTGGATTTTTTCTCATAAATGATTCACACATTCCAACGGTAATGTTTTCACAATCTTCAACATTTAGATATTTAAGATATTGTAAATTACTTAATCTTAAAATAGATTGTACTCTTGTACGTCGAATATCTATAGACTCTAATAACTTACATTCAGAAAGAGGTGAAATATTAGTAATAGGAGGGAAATTTCCATCTTTGTCAGTACTAATAAATTTTTCCAGATTGACTAAATAACGCAAAGGACTTAAATCATGAATATTTGTTCCAGAGATATTAAGATAACGAATTTGTGTTAAATCAATGGAATGTTTAATTATTTCTCCTGAAGTAGTACCCACTGATACATTTTTCCCAAGAAATTTAAGAGACTTAAGATTATACATTCTGTTTAATGAAATTTTTTTTCTTTTATGAAACTTGGTCATCAAAAAAAATGTTGTTCCTAAAATGTTCTCATCATATTTGTTATCATTAAGAATTAAGTTTTCGAGTGTTTCTTTGTAATGATTACCAATTTTCCTAAAAGGAATAAGATTTAAATATATTTTTAATTCATTTTCTTTGATGTTAATACCTCCATCAATCTCTTCAAATATTTTTAATGTTTTTAAATTCTCAAAATTCAAAAATTCAAATATATCTAAATATACTATATCATCAGATGGTTGCATACATCTCCAATTACAAAAAAAATTAATCTTTTTTATTTTAGATGTGTTTTTTATTAATCTAAGATGTTCATTATAGCTTCCATATAATGTTATTAAGTTCGCAAAACTTGCAAAATTCTTAAGTTTTACACATTCGACATCTAACCAATATATATTCTGGCATTTTTGTAAAGGGGTTATATCTATTATATTGGTATAAGACAAATCACATGCTTTAATATTTTTTAAATTTGATAAACATTCAATCGATTTTACACGTGTGTTATATAAACGGATTGTTAAAAGTTTAAAAGCATTTTCCAATCCGGTAATATTTCTCAAGTTAACACAGTCATTAAAATTAACTTCTGCCAGATTTGGAGCATTTTTAAGTATAGATATATCTTTTAAATTCTTACAATTAATAACAGATAGCTTTTTCAAATTACTTGAAATTGACCCTTTCAAATCATTTAAACTTATTAGTTTTTCACATGATATTAAGCCACCAAGTCTCAGTTCTTCTAAATGCTTAAAAGATGGTATTTCTGTAAAGTTAATTCTTTTATAAATATTATTATATACAACCCATTCAGGATAATTTATCTTATCAGGATATTTTTTTATCTTTCTATAAATTTTAAAACAATCATATATATCTAATTTTTTTAATGTATTTTTACAGTTACCAAGAACACGAAGGTCTGTAATAGTAGAATTTGACAAATTTAATTCAACCAAAGAACGATACATTTTTAAAAAATTATAATCTTTAAGATTGTCATTACGCAAGTTCAGGAAAGTATCTTTTTGATTTTTGTCAATAGACACTATAATGTGTGTTTTTTTTGTTTTAAAGGTATTACTTGAAACTCGTCTTTTGCTTTTATTTTTTGCCATTTAATAATATTAAAATAAAAAAAAATTTGTAATAGAATTAATTTTTTATATTAAAATCAACTGAAAGCAGTATCGGCTAACTTTTCAATTGTAGTCATCAGATTGAAAAAAGGTGTTTAAAACAACTTTCTATAACACTAAAATTATAAAACATCCTCATTTAATTATAATCAATAATATAAATACAAAAAATGTTTTATAGAATTATTTTGAAGTTTTTATTTTTTGAATATTTGTGTAATTGACAAGTTTTCTATGGTTAAATTGTTTACATTCATATATATATATATATATAAAAAAAATATATAGAATTTTTTTGTAGTTATTTATTAATAATTATAAAGTCCCTAAGAATAATACTTCCTATTTTTTTTATTAAATATAAAATAGATTACCATGATTTTTTTCTTTTAATCCTTACAATATACTCAACGGAACTTAAACGTTTAATCTTATTTCTCTCGATTTTCTGTCAAATAAAAAAAATAGGTGTAAACCACCAAATTGAAGCAACGATATTTATTTTATTCACAAGGAAGGGAAAATCGTTGCTCCAACATTTTCCTTCGAAAATACATGCTCGTAGAAAGCATGCGTCAGGCACTCAACCAGGTACTCCCGCTGAGCCACGGCGTCGAACGTGGGAGGCTTAAAACCTGCATCGCCGTCAGAAATCATGGCATCAAAAAGAGTTGCTCCTTCTTTGACTGGCTCAAGCAGATGATGATAGTCCTCATTCGAGTACAAAAATTCGATATAACTCTTCATCGGCAACTTCGCAGCCATCTGCCTAAGAAGTCCACTGTGCTTTTCTTCTGCACAGACAAAGCACTTCGTCTTCTCAGACGCCTGCTCTCCGTTGACAATGCTTCGCCCGGTGTACAAGGTAAAGCCACGGCAACACGGGCATATGTTATACCCACCGGGTTCTAAGCGCCGCAGCCTGTTAACCTTACACTTTGGGTTACACATCGGGCACTTGAACTTAGTCCTATTATCCAATGAGCAGCAAAAGACACGGGTCTTGTGTGAACACTTTTTTCTGGGTGTTCCAGTACATGCCATCAAAGAGCCATAACCGGTTTCCCTCTCTATCATCATGCGAATTTCGTTGCATACCTGTTGTCCGCGTGTAGTGGAAAGGTATCCCTCCACTAAATAGGGAACTGCTTTTGAAGCAGCCAATTCTGCCAAGGAAGACTCGGCTTGTCCACGTCCAGCGGGCTTCTTCCGGGTCTTGCACAACTCCTCTGCGAGGGTTGTCAGCTCCTGCGGAAGCTCGTCGCTGCTCGGGGTGAGCGCTTGTATGGTGGCCGCGATAGCAGCAAGGAACGTGGGAATCATGCGTTGGAACATGATTTCGTTGTCACTTGAACAGGATTTATAAATATATCTGATAATATAAAAAATAAATCAATTTTTTTACAGGGAAATAATGTTTAAAATTTTCTGACGGTAATACTAATTCTCCATTTTTTACTTTTATCTTTTGGAATACCATGTTTATATTTTTCTTGAAATTCTCTGCCAAACATAATTCCACAACTTCCATGGTCTAATACTATTTTTTGTTTGAATAATTCTTGACCAGAAATACTAGTGATAACCATTGTTCGTGTTTCTCCAAAAGAAAATGTTAAAATGGGTGTTCCTTTATCATGTTGTGATTCATTATCTCGATGGGGGCTAATATAATCTTTTCCATCCTGATATAAATTACATAATGCAGTATTGAAATTTAAGTTGTATTTTTTATTGGAGTAATTTAAACATTTTTCTACTAAGGGATTCATTTTATCTTCGGGTAGAATTGTTTTACCACTAAATTTGTATGAAATTGGTCCAAATAAGGCTTGTTTACGATGCATGGTACATTCTTTTCCATATAATTGAAATTTGAGTTTCTCTTTTTGATTAAGAAGATTATATAGTTCATTTAAATCCTTTTCATTTCCATTAATTGCATTCGGTACATAGATAAAAGATGCATTTTCGGATATTTCAATTACGTTTTCCATTATTAACCTTACATTTTTTAGATTATCTAATAAAAATCAGTTATTTTGTATAAATATAACTTAGTCTAGGTGTGTTTATTTATGCTAATATTTTTCAAGGAAAAGATTAACATAAAATGAATAGTATTATTACCGAAAAAAGAGAATGTATTAAATTTTCATATAATAATTATAAAAAATCAAGTGTTTTTTCTCATTGGCAAAAACAACTTCAAATACAATCGTATGAAGTTGCTTGTCATTGGACAGCCGAAATTGATTGTTCTGGTTGGCAAGAAATGATTTGGGACAAAATAATTCTTTTTAATAGTAAATTTGTTCATTTACATTGTCCTAAGCTTCCTCTTGTAATTGTTAAAAATTACTTAGAATATCTAGAATATCATCAAAAATATGCTCTCCATTCTACAAAAATGGAAGTAGCCCATTGTAATCAAATGCAGCTAAGAGTAAACCTTTGTCAAGTTGTAGGGTTATTAACCCTTTCATCTAAAGGACCTGTTTATCAGCTATCAAAAGTTGATTCCTCTAAAATAAATAAGAGTGAGATTCAAGAAACTGTTCATCCATGGGTAGCTTCAAAAAGAAAATCTGGAGATATGAATATTATTGTTAAACTAATTTCAACAATGTTTTATTATTTAGAAAAAAAATCATCTCATAAAACAATTTATTGGCTAAGTGTTCTTTTAGAAGTTGAAAAAAAAGCCAAAAAAGAAAAAGAAGTTATTAACATGGCAAATAGAAATGCTTCTGTTGTTAAACATTATCAACCAAATGCAAAAGATACCGATGATTGGATATGGTTAGTTTGGGATGCACTTCATGAAGGCTGTCAAGCATATTATAAACCAGAAGCATGTGTTAAAACCATTCATGCATTACGTTTTTTATTTGGTCGAAACTATGTTAGAAGTAAAAAAAATAGTCGAATTCATCTTTTAATTCATGCAATGCACCTGGTAAATAATCAAACCTTAGATTGGACAAAATCAATTTATCCATCTACCAAATCGCAACAAATGATTGGAAGCGCATGTAAAAATATTAACATTATGTATCAAGAAATTAAAGAAAAAGGTGAAAAAGGGCAATTAATTGTTAATCCGGTTGAAACTCAAAAGTCTATCACAACTTCTCCAAAAAAAGAACAGTCAAAAAAAACAGATGAAGGTAAAAAAACAGATGAAGTTAAAAAAAGTGAGAAACCAAAAGAATCTTCTAAAAAATCAAAGCTATCATCAACGAGTCTCGAAAAACTTGCAATCATAGAAAAAATAGATAATCATCATTTTCTTTTTTAAATAATTATTTTTTAAATCTCTTTTGCTTCATTTACGAAAAAAGTATCTTTTTCTCTTCTAACACGAGTTCTTAGAACATGAAAAGAGGTAGGGCCTTTTTCTCCTGCTTTTCGATGACATGTTTTTTCAGTAATTATCTTCTCAAAACCAATCATTATTTCATCGTCTTCTGTAATTTCATCTTCAACTATTTTTTTATCGACTTGTACATTTTCATATGCAAGTTGAGCAGGTAACTTTGGAGTATCGTCTTCTATTAAATATTTACTTTCTGCTATTTTATCATCACTTTCAGCTTTTAAATTATTATCTGTTGATTTATCTTTTTTAAGTGGTTTGATACGAAGTCCCTTGACAGCATCAACAAAATACCCATTCCATTGAACTCTTGTATTGATAAGATTACATCTAACAAGGTCTTTACAAAGAAATTCTTTAATTTTTTCTTTTTGAGAATTTGTTAATTCTTTATATTCGCATTCGACAAAATCATGAAGAGCTTTTTTTTTTTGTTTAACGGTCATTGTTTCCCAATGAAAGGAAAATTCACTCGGTGAAGCTTGTCCAATCTCAAACTTTGATTCATCTACCTTACCGAATTGACTCATGTTAATATTTTTTAAATTTACATCGAGTGGTTTATCTTCAATTTGATTTTGATTTATTTGAGCATTAAATTCACTGATACGCTCGCGTATTTCTTTGATAACCGGAATAAATGATAAATCTGATAAATATGATTCCATTATTGATTATTATTACTAATTATAATCTTATTTGCTTTAAAACAATTTATTTCTAATAAAATATTTTTTTCAAAGCAAACAATAAGTAATAATGAAAAGTTGTCATATAATCTCTATCATATTATTAGTCATTGTTCTATTAACGGTTGGATATTATTTTTATGATAAAAATCAACTGACAGATATTCCAAATTATAATTTTAATAAAAATAAACCTTCAATAAAAAAACAAAAAACAATTGAAAAATACAATTCTCCACTTCATAGCTATGTTGAATCAAGAAGTGAACATGATAATCTGAGCGTTCCTTGTCCACCTGTTGGATGTGATGTGACAGAACTCAAACCGAATGTTTGTTTCGAAAAATATTGTCAACAAACCAATAATCAACCTGAACCTCGAAAACCATGTATTCCAAATTCAAATTCATATAATGTAAATTGTCCACGAGTTAATATTTGGGAAAGTCCAATGTGCAATATTGGATTGTAAAAAAATAACATATATATATATAACTAATGTCTGGTTGGTGTGCACCCACAATTATTTATGCATTTATTTCAGTTATTGCCATTATTGCAAATACTTCCCACATCTTAGAACATCCTCATCAAAATTTTTTCTTTGGTAAGACACGTCATTCAAAAGAAGTGATAAATATCGTTATGACAGTTGTTAATGTTATTATTGCAATTTTATATACCTATCTTTTGTATTATCTATGTTCAAAAGGACTCAACTTTTGGGCATGGTTTGCTTTAATTGCTAAATTATTACTTGGAATTTTAATTGTTTTGATTGTAGTTGTTTATATTGTTAAACATCCGAATGAATTACATCGGGATATACAACAAGAACGGGAACAATTTTACATTTCTTAATCTAAAAATCCATATTTAAATTGAAGTTTAAATTTCTTAATATAACTAATATAAAATGTATTCTACGATTATGAATTCAAATATTATTGTTGGAAAAAACGTATTGGAACTGTTAACAAAATATTTTCAACAGTATCAAAAAGATGAATATTCAGAACATCTTAAAACTATCTGGGACAATATTTTATTAGATTGGTCAAATTACTCTGCTGAAACAAGATTTCAATTAATGGTAATCTACAATGAACATCAATTCAAACTATTAAATCTCCAAGACCCACGATTTAAGAATCCTTCAATGAATTTCTTTTATCACTTTGAAGAACAAAAATGGAAAAAACTGAAATAATGTAATCTTTAATAATTAAAAGATTATTAATCATAAAATATGTAAAACATTTCTTTTAGTTTAAGAAATTGAAATATTATTAAGTATCTCTATTATTTGCTAAAAATTTTATAACCATATGATGGCTTCTGAAAGAAATCAACAATTATTCAACCCTCTTTACAGGAGATATGCTTCTTTTGATTGTCAACAATTAGAAGAAGAAATGGAAAAAACGACTAAAGCTCTTAAAAAAGCAAAAAACAAAGAATTTAGAAAAGTTGCAACCATTTCCGCTCTTGCAATTTTTACAAATCAAATTCAACTTTATTTACCTATTTCGCAATGTAATATTGACGAAATATTTCAATATTTTTGTAAATCACCTTGCTATCAATATATAGATATTATTCAATAATAACAAATTTTAAATTGAAAAAATATTTTTTTTATTATTTACGAGTAAACCATTTTGTAAGTTCCTGATTTCCACTTCGACGATTTTCCTCTTTCGTAATAAAAGGGTCAAAGAGAATCTTTTTAACTTCCGCCATTCGCTGGTCTTCAATCTTCTTATTCACTTTTTTAACATATTCTTCATCTTTAGCAGAGTGTTCTTTCATAAGATTCTCTCTCATCCGTTTGTAATAATTTCTATCATATTTAAATCCATCAAGGTCTTCTAAGACAAGTGCATATATCTGTGAAACGGGCTTACAAATTTGATTCGTAATATAGAAAATGTAATCTGGATTCAGATTGTTTTCTTTAATGTAAACCGGATGTTCAACCCGGTCACCTTGTAAAGTAATTTTGCGATTGCCAACGTCAATGTAAACAAACGGAATCCGTTCATTTGGTTGAGGCTTATTACCAGGGTCTCTTTCACCCATTCTATCAGCAAGAACTTTATGAACAATTGATTCTGGATTATCATAATGAGAACGAAGAGCTTTTGTAATTACAAGATATTCCAAAGGAAATTTACCAGCAATCATCTTTTTGATGTTATCTTTCAGAATCTTAATTGATGCTTTAATGTCATGCCCATTTAGAATGGTATCAACAACATCCGCATACATGTATTTCAAGATTTGAGCGTTATCACGCCGTTTAAGAACAATACCCATATAAGATAATTTAAACTTGTTAGGATCTTCCTCATACTTATTACCAACATACCTCTTCTTTGAAAAGAGAATGAATGGCCAAAATGTTTTTTCATATTCTAAATCATGAGGTTCTTTTAGTTTTGATTTAACTAATTCACCTGCTTTTTGACCTAATTCAATTGATTTCCGTAAAGCATCATGTCCTTTGTATGGTGTTCCATCTTCACTTTTTGGATGAAAGTTAATAAAGATAGAATCTGTATCACCATAAACAATTTCAGAACCAGGAAAGGTCTTTTCAACAAAACTTTTTGCGAAAAGAAGAAGCTTTCTTCCAGTTGAGGTTGTTGATGCAGCAATATCTTTAAAATAAATTGCATTGGTTGAAGCTCCTAATGAACCATAAACAGAGTTAGCTGTTACTTTGTAAGCTAATTGTAAACCATCTAAAACATTTTTAATAAATGGGTTCTTTTCTGTTTTAATGCGTGCCCGAGTTGCTTTTCTTTGGGTTAGAAGAATTCTAAGAATCTGAGGAATAATCCCCCGGTCTTTATCTAAGACTTTACCATCCTCTTGTTTGACCGGTTGTACAAACCGGCAAACCGTTTTCGGTTCATCTTCATTTAAAACTTTAATAAAGGCTTTCCCTTTTTTCTTATAAAGATAATTATCATACTCGACATCAACATAATCAAGTCCCATTTTCTTTAGACGGTCTTCTCCTTCTTTACCCTTGTATTTTTGGTCTAAAATAATTGTGGAAATACATAAATTCTCACTAATCATTGAACTTGGATATAGAGAAGAATAATCAAGAACGGCAATTGCATCGTTAAGGTAAATTCCCGGTTTCGGAGGAAGAACGAAAGCACCTTGATAAGTATCCTTTTGTTCTTCATCATCTTCATCACTATTGTATGACTCGAATACTTCTTTCGATTCCTTTTTTTTCTTTTGATATGGAATAGCATAATTTAATTTTCGACATTCACGACTAACAAGAGAAAAGGTTTTAATTCCTTGACCTCTTGTAAAAATATACTGAAAAGGAACAGAACAAACCGTTGACATACCTAAATTATTAGACATGATTTGTAATTTTAAAAGAATGTTCAAAACAAGAACACAATCTTGAATACAATATTTACCAACAATTGCTCTATCATTTGAAGAACCTTTTTGCAATCTAAAAATATCTTGAGGAGTAACATCATCTTTTGCTAAACCCCATTCGTATTTGCAATCCTTTTCAAAAGGAATTTTATGATTAATCGTAAAAGAAATGCCGTCGTCATCTCTATGAAGTATCTCTATTTTATACTTTCGATTTTGTTCAACAGACTCCTCACCAATAACTGACATTTTATAAAGATGAATAAAGTCATGTTGATTCATACCCGTCGCATTATCAGTTTTAAAGATTGTTTTTTTATCTTGATATTCAAATGATAATACTTTTCCTCTAATAAAATTAGAAGCAACGTCATCTAATTTGTAAGAACTTAAATTGAAATCGCGCATGACTACTTTTAAAAGGTCAATTTGAACAATACCTGGAACATCCATATAAAAGAGACGATTTTCTCCAAGACCAGCAGAATTTAATTCTTTTTCGAGTAGCTTGCTGTGTAAATGTTTTTCTTTACACATACATAAATGTTTATTTTTCTCAGCGAAGTCAGATGTTGATTTTTTTCCAGCATTGCTAAGATACATTGGGGGACTTTCACGATGTCTTACGTGTGGTAAATGAGTTGAATAATTTCTCATTGGACTCAAATAACCAAACTCAGATGTACAATGAAGTTCATCTGCTCTTTCCCATAAAAATTTTTCATCAAAACCAAAAATATTGTATCCAGTAATAACGTTTGGAGACATTTTACGTATTAATTGACTCCATCTTAACAGCAATTCTTTTTCAGTTGTAACACTTTCAACAACAATTCCCTCAATTGGGTCACAAGACCCAAGAGCGATTAAGTGCTTCAAACATGGTTCAGATTCTCCATATTTGTGAAAAACAGACCCAATTTGAATTGCTGAATCACCCTCAATCTTAGGAAGATGTTTATTTAGAATAGCCGTTATTTTTTTATGTAAAACGGTTTTTCGACGTTTCCATTCCATTTTCTTCATCATTTTGTATTCTTTGTATCCACCTTCACGCTCTATACGAATACAATGCTCATCTCCTAAACTTATTGCAGTGTCTGTTAAACGAGCATATCCTGGTGTTTTTTTCAGAATGAAACGATATGTTTTTGAATTACCATATTGAAAATTATTTGAATCGTCTCCAGAATCTTGTTTCTTTTTATCTTCCTCTATTCTTAAAATTGTATCTTTAAAATTTCCTGCCTTTTTTGCATATTTCGCATTGACACTGTCACCTTCATGTAATCCAGGACTAATTGCCTTTGTAAAAAGAAGGGAAATCTCAGTAGCACATTCTCTAAGTTTTTGACGAAATTCATGATTTGGAAAATCCATTTCTTTATCTATTTCACATTTAGTATAAATATGAGCAAGATCATCTCTTATTTCTTCATCTAAAAATTTCTTATCAATTAGACCAAAACAAATTCGTAACCATTGCTCAATCATTGTTGCCGAGACGGTTTTATCATTATCACAGTGCCACATATAAACATGAATAATGTCATTTGCCGGTTTACTGTAATTTTTAATTGCAAGAGGAAAATCACCATGACTACTATCTGCTTCAATATCAAAAGAACATATCATTATTGGTCCACTTTCATTATTATCAACTGGTTTAACATATTTCTCATGACATTGAACATCAATGTGACAACGTTTTTTATCCTCTTCTTTAATTGTTCTAATATATTTCCTTTTTGGTATTTTTAACCATCCACATGGATTTAATTCATGAATATGGAAAAATCTCAATAAAGGCTCTATATTATTCTCATAAAGTTTAAATTGATATATTTCATTAATATTAACTTTTCGAAATACACCACGAGGTAAAATCGTTCCTTCATCTTCTAAGATTCTGGCCATTTTTTTTCTTGCCCGTTCACTATGAAAAACTAATTTTAAAAATGGTAATTTTGTATTCCATTGATATCCATAGAAAGAATATAAAAACTCTTGTTTAGATTCATCAATAATAAATTCATTTTTCATTGATTTCGGTAAAGACATCTGAAAAGAACTTAACAATTGATAAATAGCCATTTTATCTATTTTTTCTGGCAATTGAATAAAGAAATAAGGATGAAAATCAGTAAAAGTTGCAGAACATGTTTCTCCATTCTGTCCTATTCCAAATACTTCTATTTTACAGATTGCATTTGGAGTATCATCATTAGTTCTGTATTTTGAATCACCCTTTTTTTTCTTTTTAAATTCTTTCTTTTCATCTCTCGTATACCAATCAATTGCTTGAAATATTACATCATTTTGATTATTTTTAAGACGAGGAATCCAAGATGATTGTATAAAACTAATATCTAATGACATCTTGTATTATATACATCTAGATTACTTAATATGAAGATTTTAAATAATATAAATCATTTTTTATCATTTTTATTATTCAAAAATATATTCTCCTAATTAAATAAGAAGTCAATAAAATGAATAATTTAAAAGAACCCGATGATAAAAATTTGGTAAATACCAAAAAAACAGAAGACATGAAACAAACAATTACAGATAATATAATAAATAATTCTCAAATAAAGAAAGATAGCGCTCAAGAAGAATATGAAGCGTCTCAAGCATCTGAAGAATCTCAAGAGTCTGAAGCTGAACCTTCTCAAGAGTCTGAAGCTGAACCTTCTCAAGAGTCTGAAGCTGAACCTTCTCAAGAGTCTGAAGCATCTCAAGCTGAAGAATCTCAAGCTGAAGAATCTGAAGCGTCTGAAGACTCTAAAGCGTCTGAAGCTGAAACTGAAGCGTCTCCTGTCGTATTAACCCCCCAAAAAAAGGAAACAGAACATGTTTATTTAAAACCATCAAATAATGATAATTTATCTTCAAAAAAAATAGATGGGTTGTTAATAGACATTAATTATAATAAAATAATTAATAATAGATTTGTTATACCAACGGTTGCTGAAAATGATACAATTGGTATTATTGATTTGCCCAAATTATTTAAAGATTCTATTATTTGTAAATATGCTGATATAGAAAAGAGAAATACAATGTATAAGGAAAAATATATAAAAAATACTAATACTTATCATATTAGTATTCAAATTCCTTTAAATTGGCGTTCATATTTAAATTTATATATAAGTGGTCAGTATGAAAGAGAATATATTACCTATTACTGCAGAATAAAAGAAATCTTACCATCTGTAATTATATACCCAATTTCCTGGTCTCGACATCGTATAAAAAATCACGCATTTAAACTTCCGAATACAAAATTAGAAATTATTACTCCTAGTATAGTTCGAATGTTTTCAGTAGATAAGTTGAATAATTTAGCGACAAATCCAGTAGAGGTAATAGAAAAAAAAATTGAAAGAGATGATATTTTAAAATATTCTAAAGGAGACCATTTAATTGTAAAGGAACTGCAACATTATCATATTGTTCATAAAGAAGATTTTTTAGAACAAAGTTCTTTTTCTAACTTTTTTCAACCAATTATTGATTTATTATATAAAGAAAGTCAAGATGGTAATTTGTCAATTAAACAAAAATTAAAAAGTATTTCTTGGGATGAATACATTGGTCATTCAGAAAAATATGGTATTGTTGCGGAAACATCTGTTAGAAATATTTTCAAAGAATTTTTAGCATGTGCACTATTTGAAAAGAAAAATGTAAATAATAATAAATTATACCCTTCTCCTCACATAGAAATAATTACATTTTGTGTTGATTATAAATGCGATGAAGATATTATTGATAAAATTATTGATTCTAAAATAGACGATGACGAGTATCTTAGCAGTGGAATTAAAAATGATTTTTTTGTTAATAGTTGTACAAAAGTATTAAACAAATTTGGTCAATTAGATATTATTTATCAGGGTAAAGATAAATCTGTTATTGAACTATTGTATGATTATGGATTTACGAGAATTGGTAAAATTATGTATAAAAAAAATAATGATATGAAATGCGAATCATGGAAGGATTGTTTAAAAGTCGTTCGAGAAAAATTTCCAGATTATTTATTATCGGAACGACTTAAAATTGCAAAAACAATATATAAAAAAGAGAGAATTTCAAGACCAAGATTATTTCAAAAAAAAAGTAAGAGAATTGTAAATATAAAATCAGGTATTCAAATTTTAACAGAATATTATCAACTTAAATATATCGAAAATGAAAATATAGACCCGACTATAAATTTTAAAAAAGAATGGGAATCATTATCAGTATTTGAAAAAAAATGTATTCTTCAATATACAAATGCAATTAGAAAACATCTACTTCGATATTATAAAAGAGACTCGCAATCTTATCTTGATCCACACAAAAGCCCCAATATTACTTGGAAATTCAGACCCAATCCAAATATTAAAATAACAAAAGATAGTATAACCGGACCAGATATTAAATATCTTGTTGGGTTAGATGTAGATAATCGAGCGGGATTATTATTATTTAAGAATCCATTAGGTAAATTTACTCCTGAATTATTAGTGTGGACAAAATCTCCACATGATTGGAAAGTTGTTCAATTAAATACAATCGAAAAAAGATATAAAAAAACATACAAAAAAATAAATAAAGATACATCTGAAAAAATAAATGAAGAATTTTCAGAGGTTATAACTGAATAATTATTGTCCAGTTGAACCAAATCCGTTATCTCCTCTTTCAGTATCAGCTAAAGAATTTACAATATTGATTTTAAATGGCTTCAATGACGGAGAAGCTAATTGAAATAATCTTTGACCCTTTAATATTTTATAATCCTCATTTCCTCTGTTATCAACCACCGCTTTTAAATTACCACGATAATCAGAATCAATTAACCCAATACTATTAGCCATTCTTAGAGGAGTTTTAACAATTGAACTTCTTGGTAGCATCCATATTCCATTTGGATTTCCGTCTTCATTATAATAAGCAACAGATAATCCAAAATCAAACATTTGTGTTTCTCCTTTTTTTATAACTGCATCTTCCGTAAATTTTAAATCCCAACCAGAATCGGTACAATAATTTAAAGAGTCTCTATACATCTCTTCTATATCCGAGTTATCAAATTTTACTTCTAGTAATTGTTTTGGTTGACATTCAAACAAATCAGTTATATTGTTTTGTTTAAAATTAAAATCGTGTGTTCTATCAATATTTTCTGGTTTTAAATCAAGATTTTCTAATAAATTCTCCATTTTATAATATGTGTGTTGTATTATTTATATTCGAAATCATTTAATCAAAAATATTTTGGATTTTCTCTGATAATGTTTCTTTTTTATCCCATGTTTTTCTATTAAAGGGAAGAATTATAACTTCATCTAAATTATTTCTGTACATATTAATTTTATCTTGAAGTCTCTTTTCTTGCTCTGAAATATAATCCGGAAAATATCCAATTATTTTTTTCTCATTTATTTTTGTTTTTGGTTTTGTTCCATAGCAATTTACCCCAAATCTTAAATTTGGATTCTGAAAATAGCCACCATTAACACCAACATTACCACAATCATTTTTATGCTCATCTGATTTCTGTAATTTCTCCCATGTTTTTTCTTGTGTTGGATATAGTGCTTTTTGACCAGCAGACCAACCATAATTACACCATTCTGCACCACTTTTATAGGCATCATTTACCTCTTGTTCGGTTGCTAATCTTGCATCAAATGCTTTACAAATAGCATTTGCATCATCATATGTATATATATTATTACTAATATTAAATACTTCCATATCACCAGATTGTGATTTGGGTGGCTCTGGAATTTCTTGTTGCTGTAAAGGAACATCTTGTTCTCCAGAAGTATCTTTCTCTCTGTTAATATTTTTTGTTAAATTGCCAGAGTTATTCGAAAGTGATTTTTGTTTTCCCTTATCATTAGAGGGTAATTTTATATTTTTTTTTTTAGGTATTTCTTTGGAAATAATTTTCTTTTCTTCTTTTCTATTTTTAACAATAAAATAATACACAATTCCTGCAATTATAAATGCAATTATAACACCAATAATCCATTTCCAATTATTTTTAAGTATTTTTTTTAGATTATCCCACGTTGCTACAAAAAATAAACCAATGGACGAGAAAGTTGTTGCTAGAATATTATTTTTAGATTCGCTTTCAGATTGAGAATGGATTTCTCTAGATTCATACTCGTTCCTTTCTGATACTTCCATTTGTTTCTCTTGTGCTTGTGCTTCAGCTTGTGCTTCAGCTTCAGCTTGTGCTTCAGCTTGTGCTTCTGCTTCAGCTTGTGCTTGTGCTTCAGCTTGTTCTTCCTCTTGTGTCGTTGCTTCAGCTTGTGCTTCTGCTTCAGCTTGTG
>MDSV01027196.1_pt1 | contig 17726 bp, 17 predicted proteins | sample 810851 | NCBI WGS metagenome assembly MDSV01 (sample SAMN05326640, study PRJNA326480) | marine metagenome | isolation source: seawater | place: Atlantic Ocean: North East | collected 2012 | reverse complement strand
TTTACAGATATGACGAAAATTATAGTGAACAAAAATTTTATTTGAAATTAAGTTCTTTTATCAAGTATTTTGAATATATTAAAATCATTGATCCTGATCATTTCAATAAATTTACAGAAGGGTACGATAATAATAGATTAATAATTTTAGTAAGAAATGATGCTGAAATAAGTTAATGGTGAACTGCATAATGTATATTATGTTAAATAGGTTATAAATTGATTTTATTTGATAATAAAATAAAAAGAATAATATTTGTCAGTTTAATATCCTCTGTTTTTTTGAGCTTTATACTTGATCCACAGTTATTCCCAGACTCTCAGGGTTATATTGACTATCATTCTTTAAGATCTTTTGGTTACCCGTTATTTATAAATTTACTCCAGAAAAATTTATTTTTAGTAGTTCTAGTTCAATTATTCTTAGCACATATTTCATCAGTTTTTTTTATTTTAGAACTTAAAAAAAAATTTAAATTAAATAATCTTAGCTCCTTATTAATATTTCTAATTCTAATAGTAATTTCTTTAAAGATTTCATTAAGTATTTTAACAGGATCACTTGCTTTCTCTTTATATCTTTTTTCTCTTATTTTTTTAATTAAGTTTCTTGATAAAATGGACTTTAAAAATTTTATAATTTCGTTCTTTTTTATTTTCCTTGCTGTTTGTATTCGCTCACAAATTATATTTGCTATGCTTAATCTATTAACAATATCTATATATCTGTATCCTCAGAAGAAAAGATTTTTATTTTTACTAATTCCTTTAATATCTATTATTTTAGTAATTCCAAAGGAAATTAATAGATTTTCAAATAAAACTTTTAATCAGATTAATATTCCCATTGTTGACCAATGGAATCAATTACTAGTTTTTCCAATTTATAGCTCTGGAATACAGATATCCCAATTTATAGAGAATAAAGAATTTAAAAATTTATTTACAAGAATTTATAATTGTATGAAAGAAAAAAAAATAACTAAAAATATAGCAATCAAAAATGGACAAAATTGGACTGAAATCCTAGATAATAATTACTTTCCTGCAAAGAATTGTTCAAACACTCAGATAGATTATCTGTATAAGAATTACTCATTAGAAGAAAAAGAAGAAATAGGTAAAAAATTATACTTTAAAGTTATCTATGCATCATGGAAACTTAATAAGGTTCAAATACTAAAAGACTATTTTATGAAGGCCTCTAAATCATTTAAAAATCAATATTATGCATTAATATTTATTCTCTTTACTTTTTTTCTTAATCTTCAGCTCTTGTTAAAATTTAATAAGAAGCTCCTTTTTTTAAATATCCTTTGTATCACCCACCTGTCTAATGTTTTTCTAATATCTTTAGTTGCACCTATGCTTGTAAGGTATACATTTTATACAGAGTTAATTTTAATATTAGCACTAATTAGCTTAGTAATTAATTATTTTCATGTTAGAAAATCTTAATTGTTTTAAAATAAATCATTAAAAAATTATTAATAATCAAATTTCGAATATGAAAATTGTTAAATATTTGTTTTCTTTTTTAATAATATTTTTTACCCTAAAAATTATTTTGAAACTTTCAAAGAATCTTGAAGTTAATTTTTATGATTTTCTGATAAATAATTATTTACTTATTAGCACAACAATATTTTTACAAGTAATTGGTGTTTTTTTATCTACTCATAGATGGAGAGAGTCTATCAAATATTTTTCAAATAACCCGAACTTAAAATATAAGTTCTCTGAATTCCTCCATTTGACATCAAGAGCTAATATTATAAATAATTTCTTACCATCAATTCTTATTGGAGATCTCTCGAAACTTATTTCTCCCAATAAAAAACATAAAAAAAAAGAAATGAAATTTATAATATTTGATAGACTAATTGGATTTTTTACCTTGGGAAATTTAGGTTTATTTTCAATGGTCTATATAAATCTATTGAATTTATACATTTTTTTTGGATTAATTTTTCTAGAGTTTTTATCAATTTTATTTTTTTACAAAATACAATTTAAGTTTACTGATAAGTTAAGAAAAAATATTTTTACTTTAAATTTTTTTAAAATTTTAGTTTTAAGTTTATCCTCTCAATTATTCTTTTCTCTATCTTTATTTGTATTATTAATAAATGTAAAAATTAATTCAGTTTTACTATATAATTTTTTTATTTCTGTATTTTTAAATTTTATTGGAATGGTTCCTTTCTCTATAAATGGGTGGGGGGTTCGTGAATGGTCAGCAGATAAAATTTCTTTAAACCAATTTGATTCAAATAATTTAATTATTGCATCAATAATTTTTGGGATTTGCATATCAATATCAAATTTATTGATATATTTAATAATACAAGCTCGAAAGTTTAAAAATTAATATCCTTAAAATTTATATTCTTTTTTAAACCATTTAGTCTAATAAATTGAGCAATGATATGCATTATTGAATGGTGGGTATCTTCAACAATCCCGTAATTAAAAGAAGGAACATTTATACTGATACTTGAAATTGAACTAGCCTGCCCTCCACTAAAACCATTCAGACTTATCGTTTTAATAGAATTATTATTTGCCCATTTGATAGCTTTTACTACATTATTAGAATTACCTGATGAAGAAATAGTTACCAAACAATCACCCTTATTAGCTAATCTAGATAATTGGTAGACAAAAACTTCTTCGTATGACAAGTCGTTGCTGATGGCTGTTATAGTTTCCATATTACTAGATAAAGATATCACCTTTGGTTTTAGATTTGTATTTTGACTTATTCCCTTAATATGGTCACAAACAAGATGATTAGAAATTGATGCAGATCCACCATTTCCACAAACAAAAATATATTTTTTATTTACATAACTATCTGATATCAGTTCGGAAGCTTCGGAGATTTTGTTTAAATCTAAATTTTTTTGTACATTACTTAATTCTTTAAAATAGTTCTCTGAATATTCATTACATGTATTATAAAGCTTATTCGGAAAATTTTTCATTTCATATAAAGTTTTTATGAGGAACTGATATTTTATTTGAAGGACTGAGTTTCTGGGTACCTTTTACGTGATTATCAAGGGCCTCGTTGACTTTATGTTGCAGACATAGTGTTCCACACATTGATTGTGCATCAAAATCATCGGATGCTAAATGATTCATAACTTCCCAATATGCATCTGAATTCCATATATCCTTAAACCTCGTGTCACAGATATTTCCTATGTGGAACCTCTTATATCTTTCATTAAACAACATTCCACATGGAGCAACAAGTCCTGAGCCAGATATTTGAATCATAAAAGGAGCGCCATAGCATCTTTGATAACTTCTGTTTTCTCCGGATTCAATTTTTGACCATTTTATTCTAACTTTGTAATGATCATCAGATAACTCTTCTGCTTCCTTTAATTTGTCATAAATTCCTTTATAAGCCGAGTAATCAACACCAAGTTCTCCGTCTTCATTATCACTACAATGCTTAATTATCAAGTAATCTGGTTGAAGTTCTTTACCTAATTTTGCTAATGGTAAAATTTGATCAGCATACTCTGGCATCAAAACCATTTGAAGTCCAATTGTCACACTTAATTTATTCTTTTTTTTTATTCTAACCATATCTCTAATATTTTGAATAACTCTATCAAAATAGGACTCTTTTACCCCCATTATCTCGGCATATCTTTTTTTTTCACCAGCGGATATGTTAATTCTTATATATGTTAAATGAGGAAGCACCTCTTCTAATTTTGATTCTGTTAGAACAAATCCGTTTGTACCCACAGCCATTGAAATTCCTAATTCATTCCCTCTTTGGACACCATCAATAAAAGCAGGTGAAATTGTGCTTTCTCCGTCTGAGACAAAACTGATAGCTTTTACTCCGATTTCTGCAGAATCCTCAAGAAATTCTGTTATAACTCTTTTATTAATTAAACCTCTATCATTTTCTTGTAGCATTGCATAACAAAAATGACACCCATAATTACAAGCTCTTGTCAGGGCCATGTCTATAGTAATAGGGGCAATTCTTTCACCTTTTTCCCAAGCAGAAATTCTCTCCATGTGCCATTGAATTTTAGTTCCATCTAAAATTAATTCTTCATTATCAATTTCTTTATTTTTATTTGTCACTACAGGATTAATCAAAACACAGAACCTTCTAGTTACTTTATACAAATAATTAAATTACATTAATTATACAACTATTATACTATAATCTTCTAATTTTACTTAAATCTTTTTTTTCTTTATAAAAAACCTGAAGAGTTCTATCTATTCGATCTTTCAAAAACATTTCTAAGTTTCTAGTTTGTTTTGGTTTATCAATATGAAAACTATTATCTTTGAAATTTACAAAAATTCTTACTTCAAAATCATAAAGATCTTTTTGAATATCATCAAGAAAAATCAAATCTTTATCTAAATTTGAAACACTTAAAAAAGAATTTAGTTCATTTTTACATCTTCTTTTTTTCCCATTTAAATCCAATTTGATCCAATCATCTTTTGGTTTTTTTATAAATAATTCATCTTCACTATTACCATAATTTAAAAGGAAGAATTGACAAATTTTGTGAATAAAAACGATTTCTTTTCCAAGATTAAAAGGTAAAATTATACCTTTAATATTTATTAAATTTTGTTTTCTTAGGAAGTATATATAGTCATTTATTCCATTTTTTCCAATATAGGAAAGAGATTTATTGTTAAATAAACGTTTAAATATGTGAATTGATGCAACAAGTTCTTTTTTAGAAGAATTAATATAAATGTTCTTTAATTTTTTTTCATGAGATGAACAGAAAGAAACATTTATATTTTCAATTTCAAATTTCGTCATCTCACTTTTATTTAAAATAGATTTTTTATTTTTATTAATCTTCGTGAAATAATACTTAAGGTATTTTTTAATTTTGTTTTCATCTTCAGTTATACTGTAGCTTCCATATTCATAATCTATTTTATCTATTGTTGTCTCTTTAACTTTATCCTTAATTATTTTTTTGGTTATAAAACTATTAATATTTTTTATTTTTAATAAATATTGATTTTTATCCTCATCTATCAAAATAGCTTTAAATAACTTTGTTAATAATTCTTTATCATCCAAAGATATTAATTTTTTATTTACTTCTAACTCTAATACGGTATAACCTTCGATAGAAAGCGCCTCAATTAAACTCTCAAGACTTCTAATAAAATTTTCATCAGGAACCCATAGTTTAATATATTCCTTATCAGAACCATGAAGCCTTAATTTATCTACTAAGTCTTTATTGAATTCATTTGTTATTTTTTCATAATTTATTTTTATATGCATAACGTTTTTAGTTCTCAAAAAAATCGTTGATTAAACTAGCTACAATTTTAATTTTTTCCTCATTCATAAATTGATTAATAGGTAAACTTAAGATTTCTTTTGATTGTTTTTCAGTGTTCATAAGCTTGCTATAGTTATTATGATTTAAAAACTTTTGTTTGTGAATTGGTATAGGGTAATGAATAGCTGTTTCTATATTATTGAATTTTAGAAATTCTTTAAGTTTGTCCCTTCTCTTTACCTGAATTACAAATAAATGGTAAGTATCTAGAGCATAATCTCTGCTTGGAGAAAATTTAACATATTCTTTATTAAGAATTTTTTTGTAATAATCCGCATTTTTAATTCTCTGAGCAATAAGTCTATCAACATTTTTAAGTCTAAAGTTTAATATAGTTGCTTGAATAGAATCTAATCTTGAAACAGTTCCCCAGAACTTTATTGTGTTTCTATCAATATGTCCGTGATTTCTTTTAAGTTTTAAAAAATCTGAAGTTTTTTTGTTATTTGTTGTAATAAAACCTCCGTCACCGCAAGCATTTAGATTTTTAAGAGGATGAGTTGAAAATGCTCCACAATCTCCTATTGAACCGCTTGATATATTATAATATTTAGATCCAAAAGATTGAGCTGAATCTTCAATTATTTTTAAATTATTTTTCTTAGCTATATCTAAAATCTCATTCATTTCACAAATTCTACCTGTGAGGTGAACCGGCATAATTGCTTTTGTTCTTGATGTTATAAGTTTTTTTATAGACAAAGGATCTATAGTCTGATCGTCCAATACATCAGCAAATACAGGTTTAGCTCCAACAGCATGGATTGATGCAGCAGTAGCTATATAACTATTGGATTGGGTTATAACCTCATCACCTACTCCAATATTAAGTGCTAACAAAGATAAAATTAAAGCATCAGTGCCAGAGTTTACAGAAATACAATATTGGACATTTAATTTTTTACAAACATTTTGTTCAAATTCTAAAACTTTTTCCGAGAGAATATACTGACCACTTTGAAGTACTTTTTCAATCTCACTTAATAATTTTTTTCCCTCAACTTTGTACTGTTTAGATAAATCAACATATGGTATAATTTTATTATTTTTAATTTTCATAAAATTCATTAACGGTATCTATAACATAATCCATCTCATTTCTCGTGAGGTGTTGGTCTACTGGAAAACTAATAATATTTTTACAATGATGCTCAGTGATAGGAAATGAGCCTGATTTATAATTATATTCTTTTAAACCTTTTTGAAGATATAATGGAATTGGATAATGAATTTTTGCCTCAATTCCTTTTTTTAAACAAAATTTCAGTAATTCATCTCTTTTTTCAGCAAATATTATATAAAGGTGGTAAACGACCCTCATATTTTTTGGTCTGTTGGGAACTTTTAAAGATTTTATTTTTGAAAAATGGGAATCATAATAATTTGCATTTGATATTCTTTTTTCAGATATACTTTTAGTTTGTGGAATAAGCCAATTACCAACTACTGCTTGAATAGTATCAAGTCTTGAGTTGTAACCAAGTATTTCTATTTCATCTCTATTTTTCATTCCATGGTTTCTCAACAAGCGCAAACTATCATTTAATTCAATACTATCTGTTACAATAATTCCACCATCAGACCAAACGTTTAAATTTTTAAGAGGATGTAAAGAAAAACATCCAGTTTCCCCCCAAGTGCCAGCATTTTTATTATTCTGTGAGGCTAATATGCCCTGACATGCATCCTCAATAATTGGTAAATTGTAATTCTTCCCGATTATCATTAATTTCTTCATGTCTACCATATATCCTGTAAAATGAACTGGAAGAATGGCTTTTGTTTTTTCTGTAATTACATCTTCAATTTTATTAACATCCATACAAAAGGTATCATCACAATCAACAAAAACTGGCTTGGCACCAATTTCTGCAATTGCTCCGACTGTCGCGATAAAAGTATTTGCTGCAGTAATAATTTCGTCTCCAGGTTTTATACCAATAGCCTTTAATGATAATTTAATTGCATCAGTTCCAGAATTAACTCCAATTGCATATTTTGTACCGATTAAATCTGCAAACTTAGATTCAAAAATTTCAAGTGGTTTTCCTAAAGTAAAATCTCCTGTTTTTACAAATTCTTTTATTTGAATCATTAAATCATCAATTTCAGCGAATTGTTGTGGCAGATAAGAATATCTTACTTTCATTAAAAGGGACCTTTAAAATCTGGGTTAGGAATATCAAATTCGTGTTGAGGTAAGTTGCTTAATAAAGAACTAATAATTTTTTTTTCAACTTCAATATTTAGTTCAAGTTGTCTCGAAACTGCAATGATAATATCTTTTGAAGTAGGATAATAATCCTTAGCGAGAGATTTTGCAGATGGTGTTGGATAGTTTGGTAATCCAATCCTTATTGGTGACTTTTCTAAAAAATTAATACTTTTTTCATAAATCTGTGTAATGATTTCAGCTCCTATACCAAACATTTTATAACCATTTTCAAATAAAATTAACTTTTTTGTTTTTTTTATAGACTTTAAAATTGGAGAAATATCTAGAGGTCTCAATACTCTTAAATCTATTATTTCGATATTTATATCAAATTTTTTTAAAATTTTTGATGCAAAAATACATTCATATAATCCATATGAGCAAGACACTATAGTTAAATCCTTCCCCTTTTCCAATACAGAAGGTTTGCTAATATTGGTTTTAAATATTTTTTTTGGTACATTCCCAGTCACATAGTGAAACCAACGATGTTCTAAAACCATAACAGGATTTGGGTCTTCTAGGGCTGAAATCAACATTCCTTTAGCATCAAATGCAGTCCCAGGCATCAATACTTTTAAACCTGGCATATATGAAAAAATTGTTTCTAAACTCTGAGAATGAGCAGGTCCCTGTCCCCACCCCCTTCCTATTACCATTCTTATAACAATTGGAACGTTATGAGTTCCATTAGTAACAAAATGAGTTTTTGCAGCATTATTAAAAATTTGTTCAAGAGATAAAAGAGCAAACTCAACCCTTTGATGAATCAAAAGAACTTTTATATTATTTATTGCTAAGCCTATCGAGATACCAGTTAATCCATTTTCTGATATTGGAGATTCTATTATTCTCTCTTTACCAAATTTATCTTTTAAATTAAGGGTAGTGTTAAAAATTGCTTTTGGATCACAAACACCCTCACCGATAACTAATGAATTTTTATCATTTGTTAAGAACTGGCATGTAGCTTCATTTATTGCTTCAGCAGCACTGATAATTCTTTCTTTAAGCATACAAACTGAAACTTATCTTCTTAGATTTAGGAAATTTAGAATTCTTTGCGAATTCAAATGCATTATTAATTTCTTCATAAATTTCATTTTTCATTTGATCTATATCCAAATCATTAATTATTTTTTTTTTTATCATTTTATTTATCAATATTTTTAATGGGTCTTTTTTCTTCCATTTCGATATTTCATCCTTATTTCTATAATTTAAGTTATCATCTTCGTTAGGCCCACAATGCTCTAAAAATCTATAAGTGTCTAATTGAAGGAAAAATGGCTTACTTTGTATCTTTATTTCATTGATAATATTTTTTGCTTTTTCGTAAATTTTAATTACATCATTTCCATCCATCTTCATATTATTTATCTTATGACATTCGGCAAACCTGATAAGGTCTTCAGAGGGTTGTCTGTCATTGATGTCTGTAAAACAGGAAAATCTATTATTCTCGCATACAAAAAGAATAGGTAAATTATGTAATGAAGCAAAATTAGCTGACTCATGAAAAACTCCTTCCTCTAGTGCAGCATCTCCAATAAATACTACTGAAATATTTTTAATACTTTTATATTTAAAAGCCATTGCTGCGCCTACTGCTATTGGTATAATACTTGACACTATTGGTAAACTCATCATCATCCCAACTCTTGAATCCATTAAATGCATTGATCCTCCTCTTCCTCCACAACAACCAGTTTCTTTACCATGTAATTCTGAAATCATAGCATTTAGATCACCACCTTTTGCTAAATAATGACTATGGCATCTATGAGTTGAATAAACATGATCATCAATTGATAAATTTTCACAAATTCCGATTGCAGTTGCTTCTTGTCCAATTGATAAGTGGATGGGACATCTCATATTTTGTTCAGTGTAACGTTTAGAAATTTCTTCTTCAACTAATCTAAGTCTTATTAAATTTTTAATAATTTCCTTATATTTTTTAGTCATTTTAAATTTAATAATTGCATAGTTTTGATATTATAGTATCTAGGGTCATCTAAACTATTGGGTAAAAACCCCTGATCAAAAGCATTGCAAAGATCCTCTATTGCATTTTGAATCGTATAAATTGGTTTAAAATTTATTTTTTTCATAATTTTGTCTGATGACACGTGATATGATCTTAGATCATCGGTTTTCATATGACTAAGAGTAATATTTTTTTTTACAGTATCAATCACCATACTGGCTAACTTATCTAAAGAATAATTCTCGTACCCAACATTAAAAATTTCACTATTAACGTTTCTATTACTTTCTTTTAATATAGATACATATGCTCTAACCATATCTTTAATATGTATATTAGGTCGTTTCTGATTACCACCAAAAACAGTAATTTTATTTTTTGTATATGCGTGGTTAGTCAATATATTAACAATTACATCAAGTCTAGTTCTTGAACTATATCCGCACACTGTAGCTGGTCTGAGGACCGTTGAAATCATAGAATCATTAGATTCATTAAGTAAAATTTTTTCACACATAGCTTTATATTTGGAGTAATCAGTTAGTGGCTCTAAAGGTAAATCTTCAGTAACATTCTCTGTATCTTTTATTCCGTAAACAGATGATGAAGATGCATATATAAATTTTTTAATTTGTTTTAACTTACACAATTTAACCAAGGGTAAAAAACAATCATAATTAATTGATTTTCCTAGATTTGGATTTAATTCAAAAGAAGGATCATTAGATATACAGGCTAAATGAACAACAGCATCAGTTTTAGTAATTACACTTTCTATTAAATCTATATTTCTAATATCAGATTTAACTATTGAAAGGTTCTCATTATTTAATAGTTCACCATAAACTTTTTCAGGCTCACCATAAATAAATAAATCAAGAACTTTTACTTTGAAATTTTCGTTTAATAAGGCTGGGACAAGAAGACTTCCAACATAACCTCCACCTCCGATGACTAAAATATTCATTTTATTTAGTAAGGTTTGGTAAATTTTTAATTTTTAATGCAAGCATTTTTACTTTTAACTCTTATTATAAATGACGATAAAGGATATTAAAACTTAAACAAGTTTTTTTAATTATCACTAAACAAATTTATGTTTTTAAAGCTATTATTTAATAACTGATTCAATAAATTTCAAAAGGTGATTTTTTTTAATATGAGAACTGTGACCAAGAATATTTACCTTTAATGCTCCGGCAACATTGCCAATAAAGCCTATATCTAATGGATTTATATTAAGATATGAATATAAAGTTGATACAACAAAGAAGGCATCTCCTGCACCTAGAGTATCAACAACATTATTGGTAAATGCAGGAATTTTTATAATTTTTTCTCCACTTTTAATATGACAACCTCCTTTTCCTGTAGTAACTGCAAACAAATTAGATTTTGGAAGATTTTTTTTATTTTTAAGTATTGAATTAATTGCAGTATTCTTATCGTGAACAGCAAGTCTAAATTCTGGTTCATCAATACATATATAATTTGCTTTTTTATATTTCGTAATTAAATTAAATCCTCTGTTAGCACTATTAGTTTGAGCATTAATTCCAATATAAACTCCAGAATCAACAAGAAAATTAATTATTTTTTGAGTCAAAAAACCATGACCAAAATCTGCGATTATAATAATATCTACATCTGAAATACAATTTTTTATTTCATCAATAACTTTGCTTTCTGTCTTATTAGTTAATGGGGTATCATCCATGTCATAAACTTCAAACATTTTACGTAGATAACTATTATCAATAAATCTAGTTTTTTTAGTTGTAGGTATATTTTTTAATTTAGTATCACAAAGGGTTACATTTTTAGCTAAACTATTTTTAATGAAGTTTCTATCTTCAGTATTTTTATCTCCAATTCCTGTAACAAGAAAAATTTTTTTACAAAATTCTGAAATGTGATTTGCGGCAGCTACCGCCCCTCCAGCAAAAACTTGATTAGATTTTTTTAATGTTGCTAAAATACTCTCTTTAGCTGATTTTCCTAAAGTTTCTGTATAAATATATTCATCTATAATACTTTCTCCTACAACTAAAACTTTCTTATCTTTAAGTTTATCAGTAAGAGAGATAAAATATTCAATACCTTCTTTTTTATATAGAGACAAAAAATCTTTAAGACTTTGATCAAAAACTGGAAAGTTTTTATTGATTAAAGAAGATGATGAAAAAGTAATATCACTAGTATACTTTAAAAAACCACCATTTTCTTTTACCTTACTTTCTTCTAAAATAATTTTATTTGTTAAATCTTTGGATTTGTCCCTGTAATCATCACCTTTTACATAAATATTAGGTTTAACCGATTCGATAGCTGATATAGCAGATGCTTCATTTATAATTATTACAAAATCAACATATGAAAGAGAGGCTATCATTTCAGCTCTAAGCAATTCATTAAAAACAGGTCTACCTGGACCTTTATTTATAAATTTATCAGCAGTAATCGAGACTATTAATAAATCTCCAAAATCTTTGGCTTCTTGAAAATGACGATAATGTCCTGCATGCAAAAGATCAAAAGTACCATGGCATAAAATAATTTTTTTTTTTTTTTTTTTATACTTCTCAGATATTTTTTTTATAGATTCAAGATTGTGTATTTTGCACTTAATTGACGAATGTGTTGAGTTTTTTTTCATATATAATAAAGGGTTTATAATCTATTATAAAATTTTTAATTATTTTTTAAATACTTAAACCAATCTTTAGTCTCTTCCGCAATAGTTTTTTCATTCCATAAAGGTGCTTGTTTAAAATCATTGATATGATTTAGAATTTTTTTTACCCCAACTTCAAATGAAATTTTAGGTCTCCATTTTGTTAGTTCAGTAATTTTACCTATGTCTGCAAATGTACAATCTGGTTCACCGGGCCTTTTAGGTATATTAATAAATTTACCACCTAATAATTTAACAAGATAATTAATACTATATGTATCACCAGAACCAACATTAAATATTTCCTGACTTAAATCTGAGTGAAGCATTTCAATAAAAGCCTCTACCACATCATCAACATAAGTAAAATCTCTAGTTTGTTCTCCATTTCCAACAATTGTATATGGTTCTCCTGCTAGTTTTTGAGCTAAAAAAACTCCGAAAACTGCACCATATGTTCCTGAAGTCCTTGCTCTTGGACCAAAAACATTGAATAACCTAAGACTAACTACGGGTATATTATACAACTTACCAAAATGAAATGATATTTGTTCTCCAAGATTTTTAGTTAAAGCATATGGGTACTGCAAATCTATTTTAGATTGTTCATTAGTTGGATATCTTTGTGGAATTCCATAACAAGATGAAGATGCTGTATAAATAAATTTTTTAATTTTAAAATCTTTGCAAACATTAAGTAAGTTAAATGTTCCATTTACATTTGAATTAAAATAATCAGTGGGGTTTTTTATTGAAGGAACTATGTCTGCTAAAGCAGCTAAATGAAATACATAATCGATATTGCTTAAGGTCCTTTTAAGCAAAGACTTGTCATTAATATCGCCTTTTAAAAAATTAAATTGATTATCTTTTATTATACTTTCTAAGTTAGATAACTTTCCATTTGATAAGTTATCTAACCCAACTACATTATGTTTATTATTTACTAACTTTGTACACAAATGACTACCTATAAAGCCTGCACAACCTGTAACTAGAATATTCGCCATTTTTATTTTAAATTAATTTTTAAAAACTTTAATCTCAACTTAACAATACTTAATAACACTTCAATAATATTCTTAAATTTTAATGCTGAACTTTTTCCTGACTTTCTCTCTTTAACTTCTATCTGAACATTAAAAACGGATGCACCTTTTTTTATTAAGGTAACTAATGCAAAAACTTGATAAGCAAATCCATTTGTATCGATATTTATATCTCTTATAAGATTTCCTTTATGAAGAACTAATCCATTATAATATTTTACATTTAAAAAAAATAAAGAATTAATAATCAATGTAAAGGTCTTAGAAAGTAAAAACCTTAATATATTTCTTTCACCAATTGAATTTGTATAAGGTATAATAATATCTGCCTTTCCAAATAACTTTATAATTTTTAGAATTTCATTAGATGAGTGAGCATTGTCACCCGGCACCATAATTACATAATCACCAGTTGATAATTTCAAACCACTCTTATAAGCACCTCCGAAACCAATATTTTTTTTATGTCTCAATGAGGAAATCTTTTCATTTTTCATAAGATTTTTTATTTCTAAATATGTTTTGTCTGTACTACCGTCATCAACAATGATTATTTCATAATCAGAAAATACTCGAAATTTAGTTACCTTTAATATCTCATTAATTGTATCTCTAATATTTTTTTCCTCGTTTAAACAAGGAACAACGAAACTCATTTTCATAATTTGATTTTCTTTATGATTTATTAGTATCAATTACAATTCTTCCCACAATCTCAGAGTTAATTAACTTTTTGCTATACAACTCAATTTCTGAAAATCTAATCAATGAAGTCAACTTATTAAGTGCTTTATTATCTATATATTCTGATATTTTTTCCCATGCTTTTTTTTTTAATTTAATATCTGTATTTATTGACTCAACACCTTTTAGTGTTATTGCTCTTATAATAAATGGCATCATATTTGTCTGTAAATCAAAGCCCTGAGCTAATCCACATGCAATAACTACTCCTCCGTAATAAACTTTAGGTAATATGCTAGCTAACGTTTTACTACCAACTACATCTATAACACCATTCCACTCTTGGTGATCCAATAATTTATTATTTGCTTCAAAATACTTTCTATCAATGACTTCTTTTGCTCCCAAAGATTTCAAAAAAAACTCTTCTTGTTTACCCGAACTTGCAACAACATAATAACCTAATTTAGAGAGAATCATAACAGCTATACTTCCAACACCTCCACTTGCTCCAGTTACAAGTATTTTACCTACTCCAGGCTTTAAATGTTTTTCAATTTCCATTATGCAAAGCATTGAAGTTAGACCTGCTGAACCTATTGACATTGCTTCATATGAACTAAGAGAGCTAGGAATTTTTACTAACCAATCTGAGTTAACTCTTGCCATTTCTGCAAATCCACCAAAATGTTTCTCCCCTACTCCATATCCATTTATTAAAACTTTATCACCAATACAAAATTTATCACTAGTAGTTTTCTTTATAGTTCCAGAAAAATCAACCCCTGGTATCATTGGCCATTTCTTTATAATCGGTCTTTTACCTGTAATCGCAAGTGCATCTTTATAATTCAAAGTAGAATAATCAATTTTTACTAATGTATCTCCGTCCATTAAATCATTTTCAGTAATTTTTGTATAATTTACAAACTGATGATTTTTATTTTTTTCTAGTAACAATACATTAAATTTATTCATATTATTTAATTACTCTAAAATTTTAATTTTTTAATATGTCCCCATAACCTTTTGAGTCCTGTTGGAGCATTAGTTTTTCTTCTTTTTGGCCATTTTCGGGTTGGATCACTTTTGTGATAATCTTCCCCTATATCTATTACAGCAGGCTTTTCTAAAATAACCGTATAGAAACCTAATTCTTTATATTTTAGACTAATATCTAATTCATTTTTAAATTTATTATATCCACCAATTAACTCATAATCTGCAATTCTCTTTACTCCCGGTCTAAAAGAAAAATGTCCCCATTCCCAACCTTCTTTACAGAATACCCTTCTAAATTTTACTCCATTAATAGATTGAACTTTTCCGTAAGTAAATATATCTAAACGACTTGCACTTTTTTTACTTTCTAACCACACTTGAATAATTTTTTTATCGGTTTTTAATATTTCAAGAGAATCTTCAATAAAGTTAGGTTTTGTGTATAACCAATCATCTTCACAGTGAAAAATATATGGTGTTTTAATTTTTTTATACGTTTCTATGATAGATCTTATCTGACCTTTTTTCTTATTATTACAAATTATATTTATTTTTGAGCCCCATTTTTTTTTTCACTTCTCTATAAACACCAGAATCAAAAGAATCTTCAACTAAATACATTTCTTGGAACTTATAATTATTATATTTAAAAAATGACTTTAATACCTTATCAAGTAAAAACGTTCTCCCACAGCTTGTTAAAACAAATGTCATTTTGTCGGTCATAATTTAACCATATGATTTGATAAACTAAAAAAATATACAATAATCAATTAAATGTAAATTAGTTAGTGACAAATCTTAAGTATTGATATCTAAATCTTTATAAAATCAAAGCTATGGAAAGTTATATATGCATAAAAATATAAGAAATATTGCAATTATTGCTCATGTTGATCATGGAAAAACAACCCTAATTGATTCTATCATGAAACAAACAGGAATGTTTAGAGTTAATGAGAAAATTGAAGAAAGGTTAATGGATACAGGAGATTTAGAAAAAGAAAGAGGCATAACAATCTTAGCAAAACCAACATCAGTAAAATGGAATGAAACAAAAATAAATATAATTGATACTCCAGGTCATGCTGATTTTGGAGGAGAAGTTGAAAGGGTATTATGTATGGCAGATGGTGTGATTCTATTAACCGATGCCTCTGAGGGACCAATGCCACAAACAAAGTTTGTTCTAGGGAAAGCTCTTTCTCAAGGGCTTAGACCAATTGTTATAATTAATAAAATTGATAAAAAGGATAGTAGGTCCAAAGAAGTTTTAGATGAAGTTTTTGATTTATTTGTTGCTCTTGATGCAAATGATGATCAGTTAGATTTTCCTATATTATATGCATCAGGTAAAAATGGATGGTGTGTTGACGATTTGAAAAAAGAAAAAGATAACCTTCATTGCCTACTTAATTTGATTGTTGATCATGTGCCCGAGCCAAGAAGTAATGAGGAAAAGAAATTTTCAATGCTAGCAACGTTACTTGATGCTGATCCATACTTAGGAAGATGCTTAACTGGAAAAGTTGAAAGTGGTTATGCAAAGGTTAATGATCAAGTTAAGGTTTTAGATTTAGATGGAAAGACTATAGAAAACGGAAGACTTACAAAATTATTTAGCTTTGAAGGAACAAAAAGAGTTCCTGTCGATGAGGTAGTTGCTGGTGATATTATTTGTATTGCAGGACTAACAAAATGTTCTGTTGCAGATACTATTTGTAACTCAAGTATTAGTTTACCAATTCAATCAACACCTATAGATCCTCCAACCATGTCTATTAATATAACCGTAAACAATTCACCTTATGCTGGAAATGATGGTAAAAAAGTTACATCTAATGTTATTAGAGAAAGACTTCTTGCGGAAGCAGAAACAAACGTTGCTATAACGTTTGATGAGAATGCAAATAAAGATTCTTTTGAAATTGGAGGGCGAGGTGAACTTCAACTTGGCGTCTTAATAGAAACTATGAGAAGAGAGGGATATGAGCTAAATGTATCAAGACCAAAAGTTTTATATAAAATTAACAATGATATAAGGTCAGAACCAATTGAAGAAGTTACGATTGATGTGGATGAGGAATTTTCTAGTAACGTTATTAATGCAATGAATATTAGGAAATCAGAAATGATAGATATGAAAAACTTTGGGATAGGAAAAACTAGAATTATTTTCAAATCACCGTCCCGTGGTTTAATAGGTTATCAAAGCCAATTCATGACAGAAACTAAAGGTACAGGAGTTTTAAATAGAGTTTTTTATAATTATGAACCATATAAAGGTGATATTATTGAAAGAAGAAATGGTGCATTAATTTCAACAGAAACAGGATCAGCGGTTGCGTATGCAATATTTAACTTACAGGACAGAGGTATAATGTTTATTGAACCACAAACAAAAATATATAAAGGTATGATTGTAGGTGAGCATAATAGAGATAATGATCTTGAAATCAACGTACTTAAAGGTAAACAGTTAACTAACGTTAGAGCCTCGGGAACAGATAAAGCTGTTACACTTATACCTCCGTTAAAAATGTCTTTGGAACAAATGATATCTTATATTAAGGAAGATGAATTACTTGAAGTTACACCGAAAAATTTAAGACTTAGAAAAAAATACCTTGATCCTAACGAGAGAAAAAGATTAAAAAAAATAGAATAAATATGCTAAATGTTCAGATTAATACCAAAAAATTTTAGTATATTTTTTTTATCTTGGTTTAAACTTGGGGCCTTTC